>ERZ1027238.35-NODE-35-length-43661-cov-25.553938_pt1 | contig 43661 bp, 39 predicted proteins | sample MGYA00519477_ERZ1027238 | MGnify/ENA primary metagenome ERZ1027238 (study PRJEB26926, sample SAMN06164638) | human gut metagenome | biome: ENVO:00009003; feature: ENVO:2100002; material: ENVO:00002003 | host: Homo sapiens | place: USA | collected 2012 ...
GCTGTGAGGATGCCTCCCGCCGCGTTGTACGGATAGTAGGCGCGGAAAGTATGGGGCTTTGCATCTTCGATATAGATGACCTTTCCTTCTGCCTCAAATTTCCCGTTCTTCAGGATGAAAGGCACGTTGCCGTACTGGGTATCGTTGTCGATGTCGGTGATGCCGATACGGTCACCGTTGTCCCAAGTGGTTCCGCTGGCACGGGTGGCGGGGGCGATGTCGGCGGAAAACTGGGCGGCCACGGGATCACCGTTTAGGATTTCGTTGTCGTTGTTGCAGGCGCCCAATAAGAGGGCGAGCGCTGCAAGTGCAAAAAATCTTGTCTTCATTATATCTATAATTTTATTATTTAAATTCCATTTCAATAATTGCTGCACCTCAGCAAAATCAAAGCAAGCTTTGCTTCTGCGTTCGGTTTGCTAATTATTTACAAATCGGCATTTACATCATCACCTTTCACTTCTTCCCAGCCGTTGATTTCGGCTTCGTCCACTTCCATGCCTTCGGGTGTCTCAACCAGCGTTCCGCCGAGGGTCAGCGATTTGCCCTTTCCGGTGTTGAACTCCTTGAGAGCTTCTGTGAGGTCGCTTTTCAGCGTGGTGGGGCTCGGGTTGCCGTCCGCATAGCGGATTTCAGCCGTCAGCAGTTGTTCCGTGCCGGTCACACCCAGCAACCGCACCGTGGCTTTCCACTTGCCGGCATCGTCACCTTCGGTTATCTTGGTGAAGGGCAGCACGACGTTTGAAGCGGCTCCGTAGGTGTCGGTAGCGAAGTCGAGTGTTCTGGCTGCACCCGTCAGATGGGCAACAATCTCCGTGATGCGTCCGGCGGCATCACCCGTCGGTTTGACGACAAGCGTCAGTTCGCGTACCTGCTGCTTCATTGCGGCGGTCAGCGGATAGTCCTTGTCTTTCTCGATGCTCACCTGTTTCGTATAGGTGAAGAACCATCCCGGGGCATTGTTCACAAAGGCATCCGTGCCTGCCCGGTTTCCCGTGGCTGCGGCAATGGTGGCGGTGGTACCATTTACCGTGATTCCTTCAGTCGGGTTCCACACCGCAAGGGTGTAGCTGCCCGGAGCAAACAGATGGTCGGGGGCATGGGTGGCGGAAGTCTCCGTACCCGTATAGTCGCCCATGGTGACCGTCCATGTGGCAGGTATGTTGATACCCTCACCGCGGGCCGACCAGTCGGCTGTCACCGCAATCTTCCCGTAGTCGGGATGCGGCGTGTCATAAAGCGTGTCCTTCACGCAGGAAGAGAGCAGCACGGCGGCTGCCATTCCCATCATATTTATATATTGTCTTGCTTTCATATTGTCTTCCTCCCTCTGTTAGAAAAGTTTCCACACCAATGTCACACCGGCGTTGATGGGACCCCACCAATCTTTTGTCTCGTTGCCACGGCGTACACGTACACCGTCGATGACTTCATATTTTTCGAAATCGGCATTCAGGTAGCCCAAACCGAGGTTGAAATCAAGATCTAATGCCTTGTTCAGCCGCAGCTGATAGCCGGCGGTGATGCCGCCACCCATCAGGTCGCCCTGCTTGCCTGTTTCGGAGAGCTTGTAGTTGAACTGTCCGGCCTTGAACATCGCACCCAGATACCAGGCTTTCTTCTCACCCATGTAATAACGCACTTCCGGAGCCACTTCCCAGAGTGCATAGCGGCGGTCCTTGTCGCTCCACGTCCAAGAAGTCCATGAGCCGTTTACGGCAATGCCCCACGATGGGCAGATGCGCCATTCCACGCCAAGATCTGGTGTCAGGGTAGCCCAGCGCAATAGGTTGGCACGCAGGGAGAGATGATAATCATTTGTGATTTTAGTTTCCGACGGCGTGCCGGCAAGTGTATTTTGTAGAGCAGCTTTCTCGGCTTCTGCCTTTTCAGCGGCAAGTCGGGCTTCTTCCGCCTTGCGCTGCTCTTCGGCACGCGTCTCGGTTTCTAAGCGTTCGGCTTCCGCCCTGCGTCGCGCTTCCGCTTCCGCATCCATCGCGGCTGTTTCCTTTGCGGGTACCGTTAGGCGCACGATCACAAAATCACCCCCTGTCGCATGATTGTGGGTAATGAAGTTTTCTTCCTTGATTTTCGCGCGTGTAATCAGTTCTGATTTTACTCGATTGGCACGGATCTTCGCCGTTGCAAGGTTCTCAGCTTCACCGCCCAGCGAATTGCAGTAGCCGTCAACCAGTAGCGGCAACTTGCCGTCAAAAATTGTTGCTTTACTGTTTTCGATACATTCCAACAGGCGGGCAAGTTCCGTGTCATTGCCATTCCAAGGAACGTAGAACATGTCCTTCTGCGAAACGAAGCGGAAGGTGTAGGTCGTGTCTGTTTTCTGCTGCGCAATGACAGGAAAAGTTACCGTCATCAGCCACAGAAACAAGGTAAGAAAAGTGATTTTTCTGCTCATATAAACTTGCATTTATTATCTTTGTCCTCTCCAAAGATAATAAATGTCATTCTATGCCCAAAAGATTAGAAAAACTTTTGCTATAAAATTTTATAAATAATGTCGTTTGAGCATCTTTTTGTCGAATTAGCACTTTTTGAATTGTCGAATTAGCACTTTTTTGTCGTTTGAGCACTTTTTGGAAATGGGTTTCTGTGACCTTTTCCGATGTTTTTTTACTACACAAATTATTCCCGATTTGATTTTTTCCATTTGGCAGGCGTACATCCTTCTTTCTCGGAAAATAATTTGATAAAGTTACTTTGGGAAAGAAAACCAGAAGACTCAGCCAGCTTCTGTATATTGATTTCTGGATGCTCCTTCAGTATGTTTTTCGCATACTCCAACCGGAGACTGGTTATCCATTCGCGGAATGTCATTTTATACGTAGTCTTGATATAAGCGGAAAGATAGGTACGGTTCGTATAAAGTATTTCGGACAGTTCTTTTATGGTAAGTCCCTGCTGGACATAGCCGTCTGTCTTTATCCAGTTGTCAACCCTCTCTATAAATTCTGTATAGGACCTAGGAACTTCTTTCTCAGAAACTATTTCATGTTCAGTTTCCGAATTTGTCAGAAGTTCTTCTTCAGATTGTATATCCTGCTCAAACGCATTTTCTACCTGTTCATAGAACAGCAGGTAGTTCAGATAGCTGTAGAAAAGATAGCTGTAGAACGGTATTGACGACAAAATCCAGATAAAAACATATTCGTCTGGCAGAAATGTCAGCAATCCGCATCCGACACCGAAGATAAGTGCCCAATAAGTGAATATGGAAAGCCATTCGATATATGCGCCTATATCATCCGCCTGAGTTTCATTGAAAATCTGAATGGCTCTACGATATGCAATTATGACTCTGCGAGCTAAAACGACTCCAAAAACGACTAACCAGGCAGCTAAAGCAAATAAAGAGATTTTTTGCATGATTCCGCTTGGCAACAGGAACAACACAACTCCGGAAAAAGTTGAAAATATAATCCATAAAATGATATGTGTCCACACACGCCGTTTGGTAATGTAAAAACGATCAAGCAACATTATCAATGCCGAACTGAACAGAGAATAGCACAGAAAGTATGTGGACATGTTCATCAATATGGCAGAATCCGCATTTTTGAATCGGATACCAAAGAAGAAATGTACCGAATAGTTTGCTGAAAGCAGCAACATAGCTATACCCATAATCTGTCGGGAGCGGAGATAATTCTTGAAAATTTTCTTTTCAGGAGTCTTTGCAAACAAAAAATAAAAGCCGAAGAATAACATTAACGGCAGTGCGGTACAAAGTGAAAAACTGTATATAGATGGTTCCATTGTTATGCTTATTTAGTTTTGATACAAATTTTGATAAATTTCCGAATTATAAGCCAGTTGGGATAAAAAACAGAAATGAATATCTCCGAGTGCTCGCTGCTTGAGTTAAAATGTCAAGACCGACATACTTAAAATCTTGCATCAACGTGCTCTAAGTCACAAATTATATTTATCTTTGGGAAGAATTTTAACCCCAAATATGCAAGCCTATGAAATCAGTATGTGGTCTTGACGTGCACAAAGATAGCGTTTATCTTTGTATTTTGAGCGAATTTGGAGAACTTATTGAAAAAGTTTTCGGAGTTTTAACTTATGAGTTGGAAGAAATGCGTGATTTGATGCTTCATCACCATGTTGTTGAGGTGTCAATGGAGAGCACGAGCGTCTACTGGATTCCAATATGGCGTGTGCTGTTTCCACACTTCAAACTGAATCTTGCCAATCCGTATTTCATCAAGCAGCTCCCTGGTTGCAAGAGTGACGTGAAGGATGCACAGTGGATTGCCGAGTGTACGATGAAGGAGCTCGTACGTAGAGCAGCTTCGTACCTCCTGAGATAATCCAACAGCTGCGCCAGTACGACCGTCGTATATTCGACCTCAACGAGGAGATAGTAAGAAAGCTGTCCAAACTTGATGCCGTGCTGCAACGCTGCAACATACGTCTGAGCAACTACGTTTCCAATGTTGACAGCAAAAGCTATAAAGCCGTGGTGAGAGCAATCTCACAAGGGATTACCGACCCCGAAGAGTTGGTGAAGCTGATACATGGGCGTATCATCAAACACCACGGCATGGATGTCATTACAGCATCGCTAAAAGGCGTGGTAAGCCTTGCGGAGATTGACATGATATCACAACTGCGTGATGAACTCGACATGGCGGAGGCACACAAGGAAAAATGCCAAGCCAGAATGCTTGAGATTTGTGAAAGGGAATTCCCTGAAGAGTTGAAACGGTTACAGACCATACCCGGCATAAAGGAACGTGCGGCCACATCATTGATTGCTGAAATCGGAACGGACATGAACAAGTTCGAAACGGCCAACCACCTCGCTTCATGGAGCGGTCTAAAACCGAGAAACGACGAATCCAACAAGAAAATCAAGTCGAGGAGCATTACTCACGGAAATGTATATCTCCGCAAGACAATCATAGAGTGTGCATGGGCAGCCAGTAGGACGAAGGACTGCTTCTTTAGCCGATTCTCATTCCATCAGACGCAAGTGAGGAAAAAGAACAAGATGAAGGTCCTGGTGGCTGTGGCAAGAAAGATGCTCATCGCCGTTTGGCATGTGTTGCATGACAACACAATTTATATTGACTTCACTACTGATCGTAAAACATCCCGAATAAAGGGATGAACACGATATACCGCCTATCAGCAGGCTATTAACTTTGTGATGGTAATACCTCGTTTACAAATTAACCATACTGACGGGCGGCTATGGAAGCCAGTTTGAGTACAAACTCGAAGAGGAAAGTATAACTATATGAATAGACCCTTGCTTGCGTTTGGGTCAAGGTTTTTGTACGCCTTATTTTAATTATACTGATGTTTAGTTACCTTTTGCGGAGATATTCATTTTTGTTTTATAGAGGAAAGTTATAAAAAATAACATCTTTGCAAGTTTTTCCTCAAAAAGTTTATCTATGACTTTAATACCCGATGAGAATATTAACAGATGACGTGCACTGGCCATAAAAAATAGTATAAAAAACAGAACCCAATCATCTCGATTGAGTTCTGCATACCTTGAAAACATACTTATACTATTATCTGTCACCTAAAGAATCACATAATACTTACTTAACTAAAAAACCTTGTAAACTTTATGACATCCATCGTATGAGTCAAGTCCTTATTAGAGCACTTTTAATGTAATGCAAAGATAATCAACATTAACAAAAAAGGCTTGTAATATGAAAGAAACAATTCTTTGTGATTTGTAAAATCTTAAAAAAAACACCTTTTTATCCATGCCATCACGTCAAAAAATGATAGTCAAAAGCCCAAAATAACAGTTTGTTGTAACTGATAATCAGAATTTTGCATTTTTGAAACATCTTTTTTGAATTATGACAAAGCTTTTCGGATAATTTGTGTACCTTTGCAAAAGATTAGCATAAGATTATCAAAGGATCTCTGCAAGATAAGTTATAAACCAAACCTACCAATATGATGTCACCCAACTTGTTTTACCAAGATTTTTTGCTGTGCATAGGAGTGGCAAGTCTGATTTTCGGACTGTTTCTTCTCTTCTTTAAGGCACCAGCCAACAATATTTACCAACCTTACCGACGTTCAAAGAGTCTTTTGGCGGCAGGCTATCTTGTTATGAGCCTCAACATTATGTTTTGGGGCATCACTTTCGATGATAGGTATACCAAGCCCGATGTGTTGGATATTTACAACGAAATCATCGCCATTTATCTGCTCTACATTATATTCAACTATGCGCTCTGCAATCTTCTGGACCATCACTATCTTACCCGTCGCCGGCTGTTGACGGATGCCTTCAGATGGGTGGGAGTCATAGCGATAAGCGCCTTGTCAATGTTGCCACTGTTCGAGAAGATAAGATGGGGAATTGCTGCACTCATCTCGTTCCTGCTTATCGAATACATCGTAAGTTTCCTTTATAAGTTCCGCAAACTTTACCTGCACAACGACAAGGTGATGGCCAACTATTTCGCTGACGATAAACGCAGATTTGTGGCATGGACCAACCGACTCATCTTACTCATGGTGGTATATGGTCTGCTGGCATTTATTTCTATTTTCCAGGGAATATGGTTCAACTTCTTTTTCCAATGCTATGCTTTGGTCTTCAATTTCTTCGTTGTCATCAGTTTCCTGAATCACTGTCAGCCCTATGGCGACATAGAAAAAGCCTATATGGAATGGGAAGAACAGGAGAAGTCCGTCTGTCAGCCGGAAATAACCCGCAGCAAAGTGGTGTATCACCTGTTGGAGAGCAAACTGAAAATCTGGGTTGCCCAGGAGAAATATACCGAGCCCAACCTTACCCTCGATTCTCTTTCCACCTATGTGGGAACCAACCACACCTATCTCTCACGCTTTCTCAAGGAGACTCATGGCGTGAGTTTCAGCGAGTGGGTTTCGGGCTTGCGTGTGTCGAAGGCCAAGGAGCTGATGCGGAAGAATCCCAAGGAGAAACTCGAAAACGTGGCTTATCTCTCGGGATTCTCTTCTCTCTCTTATTTTTCTAAAGTTTTCTCTCATTTGGAGGGTGTCTCGCCTGCCCGTTGGCGCGACAGCATGTCCTTATAGTCTGTCGGTGTGTCGTTGAAGAACAGGGCAAACTGTCTGTTGAAAGTAGAGCGCGACGAGAAGCCCGCCATCTGTGATACGTCATTGACACTCAGGTCGAGGTCGGTTCTTTCGAGCAGTTGTGAGGCATAGCGCAGTCGATAACGCGTGATAAACTGGCTAATGGTGAGTCCGCCTCCATAACGTTTGATGGCATTGGCCAGATAAGTGCGGTTGGTACCTAAGCTCGCAGCAAGGTCTTCGGGCTTAAAGTCGGGACTGGCATAAGGCTTATCTTCATCCATCAACTGACAGATACGTACAAAGAGACTTTCCTCCTTGCTGAGTTTGGCCTGCGGCTTGTTTTCCAGTTCCGACAGGAGCGTACGTTCCTGAAGGTGGAGTCGCCTCACAATCGCAGACAAACGTCTGAGCTTATGGCGAAGATCACGTATGTGAAACAAGAGCACCACAATGCACAGCAAAAGGCTGATGCTGACGAAGTGATTACTGATGAAATTCATGTTGATATATATTCTATTTGTAGTATCTGGTTTGTGGAGTCATCAATGCGGAAGTCATCAGCGGTTCTTCTGCCTATCAACCATACGATGCGCTGACTGGCATCCTCTACCACCAACTGTTCTTCCTTCTCGAAGGCATTGCACTTGATGTCTGTTAAGAAGTCGCTTACCAGTTTGCTTCCTTTCATACCGAAAGGGCGGAAACGGTCGCCAGGGATGGTTCTTCTTAAGGTGAGAGGAAACTCTACTTTGCCGGCATCAAGGGTTGCCACCATCGGTTTCCTGCTCGGACGGAAGTCTGGAGTTCTGGCATGGCTTTCCACCTTGATATATTGTCCTTCTGCACAACTGTATTTACCCGTTTCCGGTATCTTGAGAGCACAAGACTGCTTGCCCTTCTCCAAGGCTTTGATGAGAATAGCATTACGATCGATAACCGCCTGATGTGTAGACGATTGCCATCTTTTGCCTACAGCATCTATACTGTTAAGGATTTCCAGGATAGAGGTTCCCTGGAAGTGATAGGGAGAGAGCAGGGCGTGGAGCACAAACTCAGGACTTGCCTTCGACAGCAATTCCTCCTTGCTAATGGCTGTGATACCCTTGCTGTCGGTCTGGGTAAGACGGCTGTCCGATAAGGCTGCAATGAGCATCTTGTTGGCTTCAGCCAGATGGGTTGCCGTAGTGGCAATGCTGTCGGAAACCGAAGGATTGATGGTGCGAAGCAGGGGCAGAACCTGCAGTCTGATCTTGTTGCGCACTACATCGGGGACCAGGTTGGTACTGTCTGTCACATAGTCCTGTTGCTGCAAAGACAGATACTCCAGAATATCCTCACGGCTCACATCGAGCAACGGACGCAGTACGTGTCCGTTTCGAGGAGCGATGCCTGTCAGTCCGTTGATGCCCGTGCCCCTTATCAGGTTGATGAGGAGTGTCTCCACGCTGTCGTCGCGATGATGAGCCACACAGACACCCTGCGCCTCCAAGTCCTGGATGAGCTGCTCGAAATAGCGATAACGCAGTTCGCGAGCCGCCATCTCGATGCTTACCTTATGGAGCGAGGCATACTGTTCTGTATCGAAGTGTATGCGATGTAGGGGCACGCCAAGACGTTCGCAGAGTGAGACGCAGAACTGCTCATCGCGTACCGACTCGCTGCCACGAAGGTGGAAGTTGCAATGACAGGCCTCAGTCTTATAGCCCAGATGGAGAAGCGCCAACAACAGCGATACGCTGTCGGCACCTCCCGACAAGGCTATAAGGCATGGTTTGTCCTTGTCCAGCAACTGATGCCGGACAATAAACTGCTCTACATTCTGTTCGAAACGAGATATATTCATTTACTAATAACTTTCGCTGGGTTCAGAAGTTAGAGAAGCTGTGTTTTCAAGAATTCCTCAGCACGCTCAAGGTCCTGTGGTGTATCAATGCCAACGGTCTCAACATCAGTGGTTCCCACCTTTATCTTGAAGCCATTCTGCAACCACCGCAACTGTTCCAGACTTTCGGCTATCTCAAGTGAGCTTTGTGGCAGTTGGGTAACCTGACGCAGTACGTCCTTGCGATAGGCATAAATGCCAAGATGCTTCAGGAAAGGGTAGTGAGTGAGCCAGGAAGACTTTTCTTTTCCTCGTACATAAGGGATGACACTGCGCGAGAAATACATGGCGAAGCCCATATTGTCGACTACGATTTTCGGACTGTTGGGATTCTGTACAGCCTCCATACTCTCGAAAGGTTTTCCGAGTGTGGCTATCTGTGTGGTAGGATCGTCAAAACAATGGCAGATGGTGTCGAGCTGGCTCTTTGCCACAAAGGGCTCATCGCCCTGAACGTTTACCACCACGTCCCATTCGCCTCCTATCTTTTCGATAGCTTCCTCTATACGGTCGGTACCGCTCTTGTGGTCGGTGCGTGTCATCACCACCTGACCGCCAAACGATTTCACAACATCATAGATGCGCTCGTCGTCAGTGGCGACATAAGCAGCCTCGAGCACGGCAGCCACCTTCTCGTAAACATGCTGAATGACAGGTTTGCCACCCAGCAGGGCCAATGGTTTGCCCGGGAAACGCGTAGAAGCGTAGCGGGCTGGAATGATTCCTATAAACTTCATAATCGTATATCTTTATGTTTTTAAATTCTTCAACAGTCTTTGGGTTCAGAACATTTCTCCTTCCTGTCTGTCTACCTTTCTGATTTCCTTCAGGAAGATCTCGCCATATTTCTTACGTTTGTACTCGCCGATACCATGGATCATTCCAAATTGCTCCATGGTGCGCGGCTTGACTGAAGCAAGTTCGTGCAGCGACTGGTCGGAGAGCACGATGTAAGGAGGATAGCCCTGTTCGTCGGCAAGCCGTTTGCGAAGTTGCCGCAATCTTTCAAAGAGCGACCCTTCTGCAGCCTTCGGCTTCTTCGACGACACCTTTCGTGCATGGACCACGGGTATCTCGTCAGTCTTTTTCTGCAGTAGTACCAACTGCACGGGCATCTCACCCTTCAGCACACGCCATCCCTGAGGAGTAACCTTCATCGCTCCATGCTCGTTGTAAGCCACCTCGAAGAATCCCATCTGCAACATTTGCAACAGATAGTCCTGCCAGTCGCGTGTGAGATGGTCTCTTCCTGCACCGAAGGTCTTCAGGGCATCATAGTGGTTCTTCACGACAGCAGGCGAGTGTGTTCCACGCAAGATATCTATGCAGGTACCGATATGTATCTTCTCGCCGGCACGCACCACAGCACTGAGGGCTTTCTGCACCAGCACTGTTCCGTCGAAGGTCTGTGGCGGATGGGCACACACATCGCAATGTCCGCAGTCGTGGGTGGCTTCCTCGCCGAAGTAGTTGAGCAGGATTCTTCGTCTGCATACCCTCGACTCGGCATATTCCTGCATACGCTTCAGTTTCTCCATGTTCACCTCTTTCTGTCCGCTTTCCTCCGCAAAGGAACGCAGTTGGATGACATCTGCCATCGAGTAGAACAATACCGTGTCGGCAGGAGCCCCATCCCGTCCGGCTCGGCCTATCTCCTGATAGAAACTCTCAATGCTCTTGGGGAGGTTGTAGTGGATGACCCATCTCACATTTCCCTTGTCTATACCCATGCCGAAGGCTATGGTGGCGCATACCACCTGCACCTGGTCCATCTTGAATCGTTCCTGCACCGAAGCCCTTTCCTCAGTGCTCAGACCTGCATGATAAGCCGCGGCATTGATACCTTTCTTCTTTAGCTCCATCGCCACCATCTCAGTATTCTTGCGCGAAAGACAATAGATGATGCCTGCATCGCCAGGATGGCCGTTGATAAATCTATAGATATAATGCAGTTTCTCCTGTTTGGTTCCGCCGCGTCTCACCGAAAGACTCAGGTTGGGACGGTCGAAACTGCTGACGAATGTCTTGCCATTCAGGTGCAGTTGCTTCACGATGTCCTGTCGTGTTATCTTGTCGGCAGTGGCTGTAAGGGCAATGATGGGCACATGGGCGAAATGCTCTCTGATGGTTCCCAACTGCGAGTACTCGGGTCTGAAATCGTGTCCCCACTGGCTGATGCAGTGGGCCTCATCGATGGCAAAAAGCGAGATCTTGATGTTGCTGAACAGGAAAGGTATCTCGCTGATCAGTTTTTCGGGCGATACATAAATCAGTTTCAGGTCACCCGACATACATCTGCGGCGTATGATCATCTCGTCGGTGGAGTCGTTGTTGCTGTTCAGCTCGGCGGCAGCGATACCGTTGGCCTTGAGCGTTTCCACCTGGTCGTGCATCAAACTGATAAGCGGCGAGACAACGACAGCCGTTCCTGGCAAGGCAAGGGCAGGAATCTGATAGCAGATACTCTTGCCTCCACCTGTCGGCATCAGCACAAGACAGTCGTTGCCCTGCATCACCTCACGGATGATTGCTTCCTGGTTGGGTCGGAAGAAATCGTATCCGTAGTAGTTTCTCAATAGGTCGCTTATTTGCATTTTTATGATAATTTCTGGCAAAGGTAATGATTTTTTTATAAAAAATAAGCAAGATATTTGATAAAATGGGATAAATTCATTATTTTTGCAAGCCTAAATGTAAAACTTTCGTACGTACGTTACAAAACAACGGGTCACTACGGGTGAAATTCATGGTTTTTATCGTACAGACTAATGATGAATAAACATACAAAACAAATATGGCAAAATATAATATCAGAGAATACAAAGAGTCGGGGGCAAGCTATCAGGAAAGCATCAATCCCGATATACTGGATGAATTGCACACCAAGATACTGAACATTCTGCTCATCCAGAGGAAGTTTATGGACAAGGACTATTCGGCCAAGAAACTGGCACAGGACCTGAATACCAACAGCCGATATGTGTCGGCTGTATGCAATGTGAAGTTCCACATGAACTATGCCACACTCATCAACAAGTACCGAATCGACGAGGCCATGTCGATACTCATCGACCGCCGCTACCTGAAACTCAACATGGAGGATGTTGCTTCCATGGTGGGCTTTGCCAACCGTCAGAGTTTCTATTCAGCTTTCTATAAACAGAATGGTACCACTCCACGCGACTTCCGCATGGAATACCTTCATCTACACCCAGAACTGAAGAAAGAAAAGAAGAAAAAATAAGAACATCAACATCACATCATGCACGACAATCAGTTTAAGTATAGTGACGAGCGCTTTGCCGACCTGCAAATGCTGCGCTATCGCCTGAATGGTTTCGAGAGCCTTTCGCTCTCTCAGAAACTGTACATCTTCTGTCTGGCCAAAGCCACTCTGATGGGACGCGACATCACCTTCGACCAGCAGGGTAAGTACAACCTGCGCATACGCAAAACCCTCGAGGCCTTATATCTATATAATAAGGTTCGCGAGGAGGCTGAGTGTGACGAGTTTCAGAAAATCGTTGTCTATCTCAAGAGAGTATGGTTCTCAAGCGGCATCTATCACCACTATGGTTGCGAGAAGATGAAGCCCGACTTCAGCGAGGAGTACTTCTATCAACTCATCGACGGCATGGACGAAAAACTGCTGCCACTGAAGAGAGGAGAGACTAAGGAAGACCTGCTCGACGAGCTCGTACCGGTGATCTTTGACGACTCGGTATTGCCCAAACGTGTCAACCAGACTGACGGCGAAGACTTGGTGAAGACATCGGCTTGCAACTTCTATGAGAATGTGACGCAGGCTGAGGTGGAGCGATTCTATGCCAAAATGAAGGAAAAGGGCAACGAAGAGGCTCCCTCGTACGGACTGAACTCCAAGCTCACCAAGCGCAATGGCGAGATGATAGAGCTGGTGTGGGCTGAGAATGGTATGTATGGTGAGGCCATCCGCGAAATATCTTCATGGCTCCGCAAGGCTCAGAAGTATGCCGAGAACGAACAACAACGTCATGTCATCGACCTGCTGCTGAAATACTACCATACGGGCGACTTGGCTGTTTTCGATCGCTACAGCATAGCCTGGGTAGAACAGCAGGAGGGTATGGTCGACTTCGTCAACGGCTTCATTGAGGTGTATGGCGACCCACTGGCACTGAAGGGTACATGGGAGGGAATCGTTGAATACAAAGACCTCGAGGCCACAAAGCGAACCCAGACCATCAGCAGCTATGCCCAGTGGTTTGAAGACCATTCGCCTGTTGACCCACGCTTCCGCAAGCCTGTGGTAAAGGGCGTCACTGCCAACGTCATCTGTGCAGCCATGCTCGGAGGTGATGAATATCCCGCCTCGGCAATAGGCATCAACCTGCCCAATGCCAACTGGATAAGACAGACCTATGGATCAAAGAGTGTCACGATAGGAAATCTGACCGAGGCGTACAATAAGGCTGCTCATGGCAACGGATTCGACGAGGAGTTTGTCATCGACAAGGATACTCTCGCCATGATAGAGAAGTATTCCGACCTGACGGACGACTTGCATACCGACCTGCATGAATGCTTGGGACACGGCAGCGGTCAACTGCTGCCAGGAACCGACCCTGATGCCCTCAAGGCTTACGGCAATACCATCGAGGAAGCACGTGCCGACCTTTTCGGCTTGTATTATATGGCCGATGAGAAGCTGGTGGAACTTGGACTCCTTCCCGACGCAGAAGCCTACAAGGCACAGTATTATACATATCTGATGAACGGTCTGCTCACTCAAACCATCCGCATCAAGGAAGGCGACAAGATAGAGGAGGCTCACATGCGCAACCGTGCACTCATCGCCTGGTGGACTCTTCATCATTCACAAGGAGCTGTATCGCTCGTTCAGCGTGAGGGTAAGACCTATGTGCAGATCACTGATTATGCCGCACTGAGGAATGCTTTCGGAACACTGCTTGCCGAAATTCAGCGCATCAAGAGCGAGGGTGACTTCGAGGCTGCTCGCAGTCTCGTGGAAGAGTATGCTGTCAACATCGACCCAAAGCTGCATCACGAAATCAGACAGCGATACGAGTTGCTTAACCTGGTGCCCTATAAGGGATTCATCAATCCGAAGATGACGATCCTTCATGACGACCAAGGCAATCCTGTAGATGTGCTTTTAGACTACACTGAGAGCTACACAGAGCAGATGCTGCGATACTCTGAAGAGTATGGAACATTATAATGAAACAATAACAACATTCATAAACTTTTTAGTTGTGACAGAATCTAAAGTAATCAATCAGCATCACGACAACGAGGAAGAGCAGTTTCCCATCGTCGACGAACAGGGAAACATCCTCGGTGCCATCAGTCGCGGACATGCTCATGATGGATGCAAAATACTGCACCCTGTGGTTCATCTGCATGTATTCAACAGCAGGGGAGAACTCTACCTGCAGCATCGTCCTGCCTGGAAGGACATCCAGCCCGACAAATGGGACACGGCATGTGGAGGACATGTCGACCTGGGCGAGAGCGTAGAAATAGCGCTTCGCAGAGAGGTGAGAGAGGAGTTGGGAATGACCGACTATGAGCCCGTCAGCATGGGACATTATGTATTCGAAAGCCTGAAGGAGAAAGAACTGGTTTACGTTCATCGCTGCGTCTACGACGGACCGGTTTGTCCTGACAAAGATGAGTTGGCAGGCGGACGCTTCTGGAGCAAAGAGGAGATCAGCGAGAATATTGGAAAGAATATCTTTACTCCCAACTTTGAGAATGAATACAAACGCTTCTTCTTGAATCAGATAGAGAAACAATCCGATTAAATGAAGGAGATAAGGGAGTTAAATTCAATATTTCTGTATCAAAGTGTATCATTCCAATTTTTGATACAAAATACATACTAACTATTTGATATATAGATAGTTAGGCTGTATCAGCTCGATACAGGAGTTTATCGCAGGATAGATTCTACAACGACATCTGTATCGGGTTTGATACGCTCTAATTGTCTGATATATAGTGTTTTATCTATCATTTTGTGTCGATTCGAAAGTGATATACTCTGATACAGCGTGATACACTTTGATACAGTGTGATATACGCCATACATACATTTATAAGTCAGTAGTTTTCACCATCTAAGTGTGATGTTTCCTACCTGTAAGTATGATGTTTATGGGAGCGAAAGATAATTTTCCCACATTCGCTCCCACGATTCTCTGAGCGAAAGATAATTTTCCCACATTCGCTCCCACAAATCTCTGAGCGAGAATTACATATAAAAAAGGGAATGAATTTTCGCAGCATCAGAACAAGATACCTTTCAGAGCTTTCTGAGCGATGGTGTCATAGCTTTCATCCATGTCGGCAAAGCGCATCACACAGTTGGCTGCGGCATGTTTTACACCCATGTTGTCACCTTGAAGCGCAATGGCAGCCTGGTCGAGAAACTCGTTGATGCCCCGTTCGTTGGCCTCTCGCTTGGCAGCAAACAGGCGCGAGAGAATATGGTAACCAGCAATCTCGTAGAGAGGCTTGTCTGAGGCTATCCACTGATAGGCTATTACAGGCGCATAGTCGACATACTGCAACAGATTGAACGCCAGCATTTCCGCCATTTCCTGACCAGCAACCTGTTCCATCCATAAATCAGCAATTTCTGGGAGCATCTGTTCTGCAGGCATGATAAGTGTAGCCAATATCTTGCATTCACGGATGTTTTCCTTCCACAACTCTATAGCCAGATCATAATCCTTGCCATATTCCGTCGCCATCTTCTTGAGTTCTACAAAGGGAACACCCCAGTTGATCTTATATTCTATGCCTTTATCGCGCATCGACTGTGAGGTGGGGCCACTCATAAGCAACCTGAAAGATCGCTTTATCTCCATCAGTTTCTGATGTGTCTGTTCATTCATAACTATCTGATTAACAAATAATTTCTTGTTTTTATTAAATAGAGAAATTTATCAAGATTGAAAGAGTAGGGGGCTTTCTCCTACCATAGGGAAACTGCAATTACAGCTTCATCACCTGGCAGAACATACCTTCGAATTCTTTCTCCAAGCCTGTGGGTTGTTCACGGAAAATACCAAAGAGGGCACTTCCGCTTCCGCTCATGGCAGCATACACAGCGCCAGCATCATACAGGCTCTGTTTGATGGCAGCCAACTCAGGATGCATAGCAAAGATAGGAGCCTCAAAGTCGTTTACCAGCTCATCTTTCCACGTCTCGATAGGCTGTCTGACAATATCTCTGCAGCACTTTGCCGGAGTCTTTGGTACGATGGCTGTATACGCGTCACGCGTACTTACTGCTACAGAGGGCTTTACCACAGCCAGATAGTAACCGCCAAGACCAGCGCCTGGCACATCGGCAGGCATCAGTACATCACCAATTCCTTCGGCATAAGAAGGGTCAGCGGTGATGAAAAAAGCACAGTCTGCACCTAATTTGGCTGCATAACGTTCCATCTCAGGTATACCAATATTCAGTCGGAAACGCTCATCCAAAAGGCGAATCATATAGGCTGCATCGGAAGAACCGCCTCCCAAACCAGCCTGTGTGGGAATGCGCTTCACGAGATGTGCATGAACACGAGGCAACTGGAAGTCGGCAGCCAAGAGCTGATAAGCTTTTATCACAAGGTTGTCTTCTTCATTACAGTCGACATCATTTCCTGTGATTTTAAGGTCACAGGGTGACTCACTTGGAAATTTCTCATCCATGTACTTGATTTCAAGTGCATCGGTAAGAGGTATGGGATAAAAGACGGTTTCAAGATTATGATAACCATCCGGACGCTTACTTACGATATTAAGTCCAAGATTTATCTTGGCGCAAGGAAATGTAATCATATACTTATTTCTGTTTAGGGTTTATGCTGTAAAATTGCAGAGAACATCAAGCTTGCTTGAATATCTGCCGAGCGCAGCTTATCTTTTGCAAAGATACGATAATTCATACATAAAGCAAAATTAATTTTATTTTTTTCGCTTACAAAAATAAAAAAAGCTTATAACAAAACCAAACTATTCGAAATGAATCAGGCAAGTAAGTTTATTCCTTGCTGTTTTTTCCATTTTCTTATGTGTTCTCGTATAATAAAATATATATCTTTTATTCCTAATTTTGCAGTTCCCTTTTGGAGATTAATGGACATTATGATAAATAACACTAAAAATTAAAAACTAAACTTTGTCTTCCCAACTCAGATTTCCTCTATGATTTCGTTCATGGCTTTGCGATTCTTAGGATTATGCGGACGGTCTTCTGCCATATGGCCGAGAGGAATGATCACCACAGCCTCGTAGCCCTCGCGTGGGAAGAGTTCCTTCATCTTGTTGCTATCGTAGGCACATACCCAGCAGGTACCCAATCCGCGTTCTGTAGCAGCCAGGCAAAGATGCTCGGCAGCTATCGCCACATCAATGTCACCATGAGGTTTGTTGTCGTACTTTCGCACCCAGTTGTCCTCGGTGTTCTTCATACCGACGATATACATAGGAGCCGTCTTGAACCACTCTCTGTCGTAGCATTCCTGCAATTTTTTCATTGCTTGTTCCGAACGTACGATGAGCCATTTCCAGGGCTGGCGGTTGCATGCTGAAGGAGCCAGTCGTACGCACTCCATTATATACTCCAGATCTTCTTTGCTTACAGGTTCTGCCGTAAACTTGCGGGCGGAGAATCGCTCGCCTGCCAATGATTTAAAATCTTGCATAATCTTCTACTTTATTCAGGTTCGTATTGGAAAATTGAAAATAATTGTAAATTTCACATCGCAAATGTACAAAATATCCCTCAAACGCCAAAACATTTGAGGGATATTAACAGAATATCTTCTTAAAACTTCTATTTCTCCTTTCCGAAAAGATTATCTTGAGGAGTTACGGTAGTAGGCGTACCTACTTTGCCACCGATGTGGCTGGAACCCATGGTGACATCCAAGGCATTTTCGAAACTAAGGCCTATCTTTGCCTTCGCTACATCCACATTGTTGAACATGACGTTGAAGACAGGCTTGGCCTCAGTACCTTGGAGCACAAGGGCTGCTTGCTTCACATAGTTACACTTCAGTCCGTCGATGAAAATATTTCTGATGGTAGAGAAGTGATGATTGTCCTGCCCTTCACCAGCATAACGGCTGGTGACATAAAAGAGGTCTTCCACCTCGTCAAAACTGCAGTTCTTCACATACACATTCTCTACATAACCACCGCGGTCGGGATTGGTCTTGATGAAGATGCCGCGCTTGCAATAGCCCGCATAGTCGCAGTCTTCTACAATCACGTTTCTCACACCTGCCGACATTTCGCTTCCTATCACCACAGCGTGCAGTCCCTTGAAATGGCAGTTGCGGATAATGATGTTCTCAGAAGGCATCTTGGCGTTCCATCCGTCATTGTCGCGTCCGCTCTTGATTGCCACGTTGTCGTCGCCGTTGTTAAACTCCACGCCTTCTATCAGTACATTGCGCGAGTACTCTGGGTCTATTCCGTCGTTGTTCACAAGTTTAGCATCATAACGCAGATTGCGGCAGATGATGTTCTCGCTCTTCAGCAGATGCACACACCAGAAAGGAGAGTTGGTAATCTTTACTCCCTCAATGGTTACGCCCTGACAGTTGTACAGTTGCAAGAGCTGTGGGCGCAGCCAGTGGCCCTTACCGAACTGGCGGTCCTTCAGTGCCACCTCCTCATGATTCATCTTGCGGCTCAAGTCTTTGTCAAGTTTCTGCTTAGGGCGCCACTGGGCAAAAGTCGTCATGGCGTTTCCGTCGATGGTTCCCTCGCCGATAATGGCTACATCGTGGCATCCATAACCATAGATGAAGGGCGAATAGTTATAGAGGAAAGTTCCCTCCCAGCTGGTGCTAACCACGGGATAATACTTTTCCTCGGGGGCAAACTTCAGTGTGGCGCCCTTCTGCAGTTCGATACAGACATTGCTGGCCAGCACGATAGGTCCCTTAATATAATAGGTACCCGCGGGAACCACAATTTTTGCTCCCTTCATGGCAGAAGCCTTCCTGATGGCCTTGGCAAAGGCAGCCCGGCAGTCAGTCTTTCCATCGTTCTTAGCTCCCAACCGACTGATAAGCAGAGTCTTTTCTGCTATTTTTGCACCGGAAATGTTAGTAAGGATACTGTCGCGAAGTCGTACCCTCTCCTGCTCTACGGCAGAAAACAGATGACACGTATTTTCGTCCTTGGAATGAGAATGCGAACCGCAGTTCACCTGCCGTGCGTTCGCTGTGAGGCAACAGAATGCAAGACATACTGCTGCCAAGAGATTTGTTTTAGTTTTCATTGGTTAAGTGCTTTGATTAATTGCTATTATCTAAATATATGAGTAGTTCGGGGAGTTATCTGTTGCGATGTTTCATGTACCAGGGGTGTACGAAGAAATTGTAGAGCCCTAAGCTGATGACCAGCAGTCCCAAGCACGCATAAGGCGCACGGCTGCTGTCTGAAGAGAGGAACCCAAACTTCAGGAGGAAGCCCAGACTGATGCCCGTCTCCCATGCCAGGAAGAAAGAACTCTGGCTGGTGCCTCGCTGACAGTGTTTTGACAACTTGAGGTAGAAAAGCAGAAAACGGCTTCCGGTGATGCCAGAGGCAAAACCTATCATGGCTGGCTGCATGTAATCGAGTGCACGTGCCTGATGGGTGAACTCCATCAGCACAGCAGCTGCCAGCACGATGATACCCGTAAGCACCTCACTCTTCAGTTCGGCATTGGCAAAGGCAAAACGCTCAGCCACTATTGCCATGGCCAATCCTGACAACAACATAGCATAGTAGGTAACACTGTGAACCTGAGCCAACAGCACGCCAACCACCATCATGATGAGTATCAGATTGACAAAGAGAGGCAAGCCCTGCGGCAGGAAGAAGCGGTCAAGACTGAACAGTGGCATCTTCTCGGATGGGGCCTTGAAGGGGAAACGCACCATCGCTATCAGCACAAAGGATGCAAGTGCCAGCACACCCGAAAATACGGGGATATAACAATAGCCCCAGAAGCCGTAGACTATGAGTGCTGCTAAAGGTCCCATGGCCAAAGCCAGTCGGCCAAACCATGCTATGATGTGATTGGCTGCCGTGCGCTGAAACGACTCGCAGATGTCTATCGCCAGCGTACTGCCCAGTACCATCGCTGCCAGTCCCAAGAAGGCTCCGATGGCAAAACGAACCAAGAGCAACAGTCGGAACTCCATCTCCACTCCCAGCACAAACTCTAAATAATAAGCTATGCCCATACAGAGCACCAAGCCCAGGATGGAGTACTGGCATACATGGTTGCGACGATAGCGCTGAACATAATAAGAGCAGAACCCGCCCAGGGCAAAGAGTCCTGCTCCATATATTCCCATAACCAGTCCTGTCTGCATGCCGTCCAGTCCTCTGCCCAACAGATAGAAAGGCAAGGTGGGCAGCAAGCCATAAGCCGACATCATGAGCAGCAGATTGGCAAGAGCCAGCATCCAGAACTCACGATGCCATAACTTCAGATGTACCGGTGTATTCTGTGTATCCATACTTTATTTTAGTAAGATTCTTCGGCAGAAGGATAGCCTCCTGTCTTCACTGCATCGACATACGATTGTACCCCCTTGGTCATCTCCTCACCCACATGGGCGAAGTGGCGCAAGAACTTTGGCTTGAAACCCTGAGTCATTCCTAAGGCGTCGGCATAAACCAATACCTGTCCGTCGCAACCAGCGCCTGCACCGATACCTATAGTTACAGCTTTTACCTGGCGTGTCACCTCGGCAGCCAACTTGGCTGGCACTTTTTCCAAAACGATGGCAAAACAGCCAGCCTTGTCGAGGGCGATGGCGTCGCTGATCAACTTCTCTGCCTCGGCTTCCTCCTTGGCACGGATGCCATAACCGCCAAACTTGTTGACGCTCTGTGGGGTGAGTCCCAAGTGTCCGTGTACAGGAATACCTGCATCGATGAGCGACTTCACGGTGTCGATGATTTCGATACCACCTTCCAACTTCAGTGCGTCCACACCCGTCTCCTTCATCATTCGGCAGGCATTGCGCAGCGCCTCTTCACGGCTTATCTGATAACTGCCAAAGGGCATGTCGCATACCACGAGAGCATGGTTGACGGCACGTGTCACACTGCGGGCATGATAGATCATCTCGTCTACGCTGATGGGCAGTGTATTGGCATTGCCTGCCATGACGTTAGAGGCAGAGTCGCCTATCAATATGCTGTCGATTCCTGCTGAATCGATAATGCCTGCGGTAGTAAAATCGTAAGCGGTAAGCATAGTAACTTTCTCGCCAGCCTGCTTCATTTCAGCAAAGGTCTTGGTGGTGATTTTCTTCTTGTCAGTCGATAAATATCCCATTTTTCTTTTGTCTGTTTTTGAAATCAGGTGCAAAGTTACAGCTATTTAGGCACACTACAAAGAAAAAAGCCTTTTTTTTCACTTTTTGCACCTCTCGTCTACCACCTTGCACAGGTCTTCATAGCCAAAGTCCTGATAATCATCGATCACATAATCGGAAAATGGAGCGATGGCTTCACGCGAATTGGTGGTGGCAAGTCCAAGGGTGAATGCGCCCGATGCCCTCACGGCACGCAGTCCGTTGAAACTGTCTTCCAGTCCTACACACTCCTCTGGTTTCGCACCAAAGCAGGCAGCACCCTTGAGGTAACAGTCGGGATCGGGCTTGCTGCGGGCAAAGTCCTCGCTGGTAAGCACACGATCGAAGTAAGACTCCAACTCTGGATGCTGCTCGTACACACTGCGCATCTTTGCCATGTTGCTGCTGGTCACCACGGCACATTTCACGCCATGCTCTCGCAGATCGGCGACAAAGGCTTCGAAGCCCACGATATAGTCGTACTTCATGTGCAGTTCAAACTCATCGAGCCTGCGAGTAATACGGGCTTGCTCTGCTTCTACGCCCTGATAGTCTGCCACATGGGCGAAGACGGCATCATCGGAAAAATATTTATCGTAGATTTGCACCAGCGTCTGTCCCTTGATGCGAAGGGCGAAGTCGGGCAACTCTGGATGATATTCCTTACCTATCATTCCCCAGAATACGGAGTACTGGGTCTCTGTATCGAGCACCACTCCATCGAGATCAAATAATGCTGCTTTTATCATGTTTCTTTTATAAATTGTTCTTACTTAACTTCTTTAACTTCCCCATTTGCGCAAGTTCTTTTAAATTAAACCATACACCACCAGCTGACGAGGAAGGGCACGGTGAAGTCGACCACAAAACCATGATAGATGCTCAGAGCTATATAGCGCTGACCCACGGTCTGCGAGAGAATGGGCAAGGTGGTGTCCATCGTGGTGGCTCCTCCTGCAGAAATAGGTGCCAGCGGACCAAACCAACGGGCCATCAGCGGAGCACCCAACAGGGTAAGCATCTCGCGTATGATATTAGCCAAGAGGGCTATGGTTCCCAATTCGGCACCACGATATTCGGTGATGAAGATACTCGACAGCGAATAATAGGCAAAGCCACTGTTTATCGCCATGCAGTCGGACAGGGTGCGGTGAAGTACTGTCCATATCAGCAACGCTCCCAACCACGAGCCTATTATCGTGACAACAGGCAACAATGCCATGCGAGGACTCAACGAACGAACCTCCTTCTTCATTTCCGGATTCAGTCCGATGCCCAATCCCACGAAGAGCAGCAAGCCACAGAGTGCCACAAAACTCACGTCTCCATCGAGAAGCCATGAAGGCACCATCTTCTCTATTCCGCCCAGCAAGCCTATGACGAAGAATCCCACCACAATGAGACTTCCCTTCATCACCTTCAGCCCACGGATGAGAGAAAATCCTTGCAAGCCTTCTTTCTCGGCAGAAGTTTCTTTCTTCGCATTCTCCTGCACAGTATTGTTCTTCGAAACTCTCCAAAGCATCCAGGCTAAGACACAACAGCCCAAGGTGGCAGCCGAAGAGAGCAACAACGCCTCTACACCAAGCGTGGGCAGAGAGCGGACAATCATCTCGTTGCTTCCCACCTCAATGCCCAACAGGAAGAGCAACAGCCAGATGAGCCAGGTGACGATTCTGCCCTGCCATCGCGCAGCCACATCGGTGTGTGAGATGCGTGCTCCTGTCGACAGCTTGCGACAGAGAACTCCCGACAGGATTCCCAAAAAGATAAACAGAATGACTATAAACATAACCTCTCGACAGCCTTATTGATTAAGGGCAAAATACTTCCACAAAGGGGCTGCCATCAAACTCTGCCAAACCTCGCCTTTCTGCAACATATCTTCCACTTCCTGGCGTGTAAAGATGCGCACCTGCACATCCTCACCCTCATCTAAGTGCTGTTCACTCAACAGTTCAACGTCTGTCGCCAAGAAGCAGTGAGTCAGATTGGTATGCGTGCTTGGGTTGGCAGAAATAGTCATCCATTCCTGCCAGTTGCCACCACCAAATCCTGTCTCCTCCATCAACTCTCTTCTAGCAGCAGCCATAGGCTCCTCACCTTTCTCTATAACGCCCGCACACAACTCGTTCACCGTCTTGCCCAAGGCATAACGGTACTGGCGTACAAAAACAAACTTACCTTCCTTCGTGATGGCTATTGTGTTCACCCAGTCGGGGTATTCCAACACATAATACTCGTCAATGACAGCCCCTGTTGGCAACTCCACCTTGTCAACCCTTGCCGTGAGCCAGGGTTTCTCTATCAGATAGCGTTGCGAGAGCGTCTTCCATTTCATATCGTTATTTTCCATCTTTCTCATTTTTGGCTGCAAAATTACTAAAATTCTTTCGGATAATCTTATGATAGGTGCAAAAACCGTCATTTTTGTTTGTCTATTTTACTCACATATTACTCACAAAACACTTGAAAAGCATGAAAATTTAGTGTGAGTATATTAAATATAAAATAAAAAAAATAAGGTGCTAAAAATCATAACAATCTGATTTCTAACACCTTATTCTTTGAGCGAGATACGGGAGTCGAACCCGCCTCCCGGGCTTGGGAAGCCTGTGCACTACCGATGTGCTAATCTCGCACAACAGGAATGAGCCACGAGCGGGACTCGAACCCGCGACCCACGCATTACGAATGCGTTGCTCTACCAACTGAGCCATCATGGCTTGCTTTTTAAAAACAACTGCAAAGGTAATGAAATAATTTCAACCGATGAAATTGTTTTTGCGCATTAACCTATATTAACTTTGTGAAGTGAAGGTCAACTCATCCTTGTTGGGGTTCTTGCCAATGACGATAGTTGCACCCGCAGTCAGCGAATCGCCCAGCAACAGTTCACAAACGCCATCTTCGATGTAGGTTTGGATGGCACGCTTCAAAGGACGGGCACCAAACTGCACGTCGTAACCCTTGACGGCCACAAACTCCTTCGCTTTGTCAGTGATGCGGATGTGGTACCCCATGTCCTCCACACGCTTGAAGAGCGACTTCAGTTCAATATCGATGATCTGCTTGATGGCATCGAGGCCCAACTGGTCGAAGGTGATGATCTCGTCGAGACGATTCAGGAACTCAGGCGAGAACTGCTTGCTCAGGCTCTTCTGTATAATGCTGCGTGCATACTCCTTGTCCTTTTCGTCGAGCAGGTTGCCATGAGCACTGCCCGCATTGAAACCCACGCCACGGCCAAACTCCTTGAGTTGGCGCGTTCCCGCATTGGAGGTCATGATGATGACGGTGTTGCGGAAGTCGATGAGACGGCCGTTGCCATCAGTGAGTCGGCCTTCGTCCAAGACCTGCAACAGGAGGTTGAACACCTTGTCGTTGGCCTTCTCTATCTCGTCGAGCAGCACGATGGAATAGGGCTTGCGTCTTACCTTCTCGGTGAGCTGTCCGCCCTCCTCATAGCCTACGTATCCCGGAGGCGCACCTACAAGACGGGAGGTATTGAAACTCTCAGAGTACTCGCTCATATCAACGCGAATCAGGGCGTCGGCAGAGCCAAACATCTGTTCTGCCAACTTCTTGGCGAGATAAGTTTTTCCCACACCAGTAGGTCCCAGGAACATAAAGGCTCCAATGGGATGGTTGGGTTCTTTCAGCCCAACACGGTTGCGCTGGATGGCTTTCACCATAGTGTCGATGGCCTTATCCTGGGCGATGACAGCACTCTTGAGGGTGGCGCCCATCTTGCGCAGACGACTGCTCTCTGCTTCCTCCATGCGTTCAACGGGTACGCCCGTCATACGGCTCACCACCTGCGCCACGTCGATTTCGTCTACAGGCAGGACCTCCTCGCCTTCGCCACGTTCCCACATCAGCTTCATGCTCTCCAGACGATTCTCCATCTGCGCCTGTTGGTCGCGGTAGCTGGCAGCCAATTCAAAATTCTGGTTCGCAACTGCTTTCTGCTTGCATCCCTTCACCTTCACAATATCTTCCTGCAGGTCGAGGATGGGTTGTGGAACAGAGGAATGGCTGTGATGAATGTGTGAACCTACCTCATCGATGATGTCGATAGCTTTGTCGGGGAAGAAACGGTCGGTGACGTAGCGGTCTGCCAATTTGACGCAAGCCTGCAGGGCATCATCGCTGTAGACGACATGATGGTGCTCCTCGTAGCGTTCCTTTACATTGTTGAGTATCTGGAGTGTCTCCTCGGCAGTGGTAGGTTCTACTATGACTTTCTGGAAACGGCGCTCCAAGGCACCGTCCTTCTCTATCGAGTTGCGGTATTCATTGAGGGTAGTGGCGCCGATACACTGTATCACGCCTCTTGCCAAGGCTGGCTTCAGAATGTTGGCTGCATCCATGCTTCCCTGCGCATTGCCTGCTCCCACAATGGTGTGGATCTCGTCGATGAAGACGATGATGTCGGGCGATTCCTCCAACTCACGGATGAGTCCCTTGATACGGTCTTCGAACTGCCCACGAAACTTGGTTCCTGCCACCATGGCAGTCATATCGAGCTCTACTACGCGCTTGTTGAAGAGTAGTCCAGACACCTGTTGTTTGTCAATGAGCTGTGCCAGTCCTTCCACGATGGCGCTCTTGCCCACACCAGGCTCACCTATTAATATAGGGTTGTTCTTCTTGCGTCGTCCCAAGATCTCGATCACGCGCTCTATCTCCTTGCTGCGTCCCACTACAGGGTCGAGCTTACCTTCGGAAGCTGCCTGGGTTAGGTCGTGACTGAAATGGTCAATGATGGGGGTCTTTGACTTCTTCTTGGTATTTACCTGACGTCGATTGGCTGAGGAAGTGTTCTTGCTTGCGTTGTCGCGAACATCATCGTCATCGTCGTTGTCGGCGAAGAGACCGTCCTCGTCTTCATCGGGGAAAGAGAATCCGTCATCGTTGCGCAGGGTCTCTGCGCCCTGGCGCATGGGGTCTAAGTCTATCTTATAGTTAAAGTCTTCTTCTTTCTTTGTCATATTCGTTTGTATTGATGATGAATAATGCATAGCAAAGGCTGTGCCACACTTAGCAAGATGTGGATTTTGCTACCCATTTCGTTGCAAAAGTACAAAAAATATTGTAAATAGCAATAATTTTGAGAAAAGTTCTTTACTTTAACATTCAAAAGTAAAAGAGTATCTATCCGTCACCCATAAAATCATGAGTTGTTTTAATACTATACAAATTGTTTCAGTTAGTTATGAAATACAGAAGACAGCGATATTGTTGCATGAATAAAGGGTGTTTCATCAGCCATGCTTAATGAATGGCAGGACGAAACACCCTTATTCTTAGTTTGCTATATTAATCAGCATCTTCGGTCTTCTTCTTGCGAATGGAACGCTTGCGCTTTGGCCTCTCCTCTTCTGGAGCGCTGATCTTAATACCAGCCAACTCTGGGTCGATAAGAATACGGCCACAATACTCACAAGGAATGATCTTCTTGTGCATCTTGATGTCAAGCTGGCGCTGAGGAGGAATCTTGTTGAAGCAACCACCACAGGCATCACGCTGTACATATACGATACCCAGACCGTTGCGGGCACCCTTGCGGATACGCTTGAAGCTGGCAAGCAGACGAGGTTCGATCTTCTTCTCCAAGTCGAGCGCCTTCTCCTTCAGACGCTCTTCCTCATCACGCGTTTCCGACATGATGTCGTCGAGCTCAGAACGCTTCTCTACCAAACCTTTCTCGCGGTCGGCCTTGTGCTCTTGTGTGTAAGCCAAGTCAGCCTGTCTCTCCTGAATCTTCTGCTGACCCTCACGAATCTTCTTCTCGCAAAGTTCGATTTCCAACTGCTGGAACTCGATTTCCTTGCTCAAAGTATCATATTCACGGTTGTTGCTTACAGTGTCGAGCTGTGACTGATAGCGCTTCAAGCTTGCCTGTGCCTCCTGGATCTCGCCGTTCTTCTGGCTTACAGCCTTCTGGAACTGCTCAATCTCGTGCTGTATCTTCTCGATACGAGTGTTAAGACCAGCAATCTCGTCTTCCAAGTCCTGAACTTCGAGAGGAAGCTCGCCTCTCAATGCGCGGTTCTCGTCGATACCCGACAAGGTAGTCTGCAGCTGGAAGAGGGTTTTCAATTTCTCTTCTACTGTCAAATCTGTAGGATCTTTCTTTGCCATTATATTATAAATTATATGTGTTTAATGTATATTGCTTTCCTGTAACTTCTATAGACTGAGTCCGTATTGTTGTTCAACTTTCTAAAGATAAATGATCGGGTTGGTGTTGATTTCAGAGATCAAGCACTTTACTCCCGGACATTTCTCCTCGATGATACTCTTGAAGATTTCGCTGGTAAACTGCTCGCTCTGGTAATGACCAATGACGCAAATCTGAATCTCCTGCTCATGACCGAAGTATTCATGATAGTGCATTTCGCCTGTGATAAAGGCATCAGCACCAGCCTGTATGGCAGCGTCAAGAAGAAACGAGCCTGCACCACCGCAGAGAGCCACGCGCTTGATAGGACGACGAAGCAACTGATTACATTGCACACTCTCTACTGCGAACTTGTCGCGCAGCAAGAGCACCAGGTCATCGGCAGCCCACCCCTCTGTTTCGGGCACTTCGCCTATCACTCCTTCGCCACCTTTCACGCCATCCACTTCTTTCTCGCCTGCAAAGAACTTCAGGTTCTTCAGCCCCAATTTCTCTGCTATCTTAAAGTTGACTCCACCCGTAGCCGCATCCATATTGGTATGCATGCTCACGATGGCAATGTCGTTCTTGATGGCTTTACGCACAGTGCGCTGCACATAGTTCTCGTCTGATATTCTTGCCAGTTTGCGAAATATCAGCGGATGGTGGCTAACGATGAGGTTGCACCCCTTTTCTATCGCTTCTTCCACCACTTGCTCAGTAACGTCAAGACACAATAATGCCCCTGATACTTCCACCGTCTCTGTCAATCCAACTTGCAGGCCGGCATTATCATATCCTTCCTGCAAGGGCAGAGGCGCGTACTGTTCAAGGGCATCTACTACCTTATTTATTTTCATTTGGTTGCAAAGTTAACGATTTCTTCGCAAATATGAAGCGCTCCCCCTTAGAGTTTAACTAATTTTATGAATATCCATAGAAGAATTCATGTAAAACCTCGCATTTTAGTAAAAAAAAGGAGGAAAAGAGAGTCTTATTATAGAATTTTTCGTAATTTTGCAAATGATTGTCGATTATCGGCAACACCTGATCATAAAAATAGTAAGAACAAAATAAATCTAAAGCCTATGTATCAGTCATACCCTTGCGATTATTCGCTACCGGCAGAATGGTCACCTCAGAGCGGAATCATGCTTACATGGCCTCATGGAGGTACCGACTGGAAACCTTATCTGCGTCAGATTACCGACACCTATCTGGAACTGTCTGAAATCATCACACGCTATGAGCAGTTGCTTATTGCCACGCCCATTGTTGAGAGTACTCGGCGAATGTTGGCAAGCCGTCTGTCGAAAGAACAGATGGATCGAGTACATCTTTATGATATTGATTCCAATGATACCTGGGCACGTGATCATGGCCCTATCACCTTGGTTTCCAAGAACAGTCACAACGGCCTAATCGTTCCTATTCATCTGCTCGACTTCCGATTCAACGGATGGGGCGAGAAGTTTGCCTGGCAAAAGGACAATGCCATCAACCTGCAACTCTACTATCAAGGAGCCTTTCAGGCTGCCCTCGAGAACCATACAGGTTTTGTCCTTGAAGGTGGAAGCATAGAGAGCGATGGAAAGGGAACCATCTTTACCACAAGCCAATGCCTGCTGGCGCCTCACCGCAACCAGCCTTTCACCCGGATGGATATAGAGAAACAATTGCTCAACTTTTTTCATGCCAAGCGCATAGTGTGGCTCGATCATGGCAATTTGGTTGGCGACGACACCGATGGACACATCGACACCTTTGTGCGAGTAGCGCCTCACGACACCTTGCTTTATGTGGGTTGCGATGATGCCTCAGATGAGCAGTATGCTGACTTCCAGGCTTTGGAGAAGCAACTTAAGAGTGTTCTTACCTACGAGGGTTACCCCTATCGCCTGCTTCGCCTGCCTATGCCCGACCCTATCTACGACGATGGCGACAGACTGCCGGCTACTTACGCCAACTTCCTGATTATCAATGGTGCTGTGATTTACCCCACATACAATCAGCCAGAGAAGGATGAGGAAGCACGCCGACAGATACAGTTAGCCTTCCCAGACAGGGAGATTATAGGAGTTGACTCGCGCACCATTATCCGTCAGCATGGCAGCATCCATTGTCTCACCATGCAACTGCCAGAAGGAACCATCAGGGAGACAAAATACAATAATATTCAATACAGATGAAAATAGGAATACTACAGCAGCACAATACAGCCGATGTGGCTGACAACAAAACACGCCTGGCACAGGGCATCATAGACTTGGCTCACCGTGGAGCTGAACTGATAGTTCTGCAAGAGCTACACAACTCGCTCTATTTCTGCCAGATAGAGACAGTAGACAACTTCGATTTGGCAGAGCCTGTTCCTGGTCCATCCACCGACTTCTACGGCAAGTTGGCCAAGGACTTGAATGTCGTCATCGTGACATCTCTCTTTGAGCGTCGTGCTCCCGGACTCTATCACAACACTGCAGTTGTCATAGAGCGTGATGGCAGCATCGCCGGCAAATACCGCAAGATGCACATTCCCGATGATCCAGCCTACTATGAGAAGTTCTATTTCACTCCTGGCGACCTGGGGTTCCAGCCCATACAGACTTCATTGGGTAAGTTGGGTGTATTGGTATGTTGGGACCAGTGGTACCCGGAAGCAGCCCGCCTGATGGCTCTTCAGGGTGCCGAACTCCTGATCTATCCTACAGCCATCGGCTATGCCAAGTATGATACAGAGGACGAACAGCAGCGCCAGCGCGAGGCTTGGACCACCGTGATGCGAGGTCATGCCGTGGCCAATGGTCTGCCGGTAGTAGCTGTCAACCGCGTAGGCTTCGAGCCCGACCCAAGTGAGCAGACTGGAGGCATTCTGTTCTGGGGCAGCAGTTTCGTGGCTGGTCCGCAGGGCGAGCTCTATTACAGGGCAAGCGACAACGAGGAAGAAAGCCTTGTGGTAGATGTTGACCTCAAGCACAGCGAGGACGTAAGGCGCTGGTGGCCTTTCCTCCGCGACCGCCGCATCGATCATTACGGCAATATCACTCGCCGTTTCATCGACTAAAACACAATCTTTAATTTTCAGGATAATGCAGAATTTAGAAGTAATGGTGATGCTTTTCACCATGGTTATATTGGGTTACACCACCTGTAAGTTGGGGTATATGGGCGACAAGTTCGACAAAAAGCTGTCTTCCATCGTAGTAGACATCACTTGTCCGCTCTTGGTGCTCTCGTCGGTTATGGGCGACGAAATGCCCGACCGCTCGTTGATTCTTCCGCTTGTAGGTGTGGGATTCCTCACCTACATCATTTTGTTGGTGTTTGGTTTCTGGGTTCCCCGATTCATATCCAAGAATCATGACGATCAGGGCATGATAGGTTTTTCCCTGATGTTTGCCAACGTGGGGTTCATCGGTTATCCTATAGTGGCGAGCATCTTCGGACCGAAGGCTGTCTTCTATGCAGCCTTGCTCAATGTGCCCAATACCTTCTTTATCTTTACTGCAGGTGTGATGCTTGTCAAGGGTGAATACAGCATCCGTCAGTTCAATCCGAAAGTATTGCTCAGTCCGGCTCTCATAGGCGCCTTCATCGCAGCCTTATTGGTAGCTTTTGGCGTGCATACTCCCGAGATGATAGCCCGTCCGATTACGATGGTGGGCAACATTACTGTGCCCGCAGCACTGATGATTATAGGCAGTTCGATGGCACGTCTTCCACTTCGCGAGATTATAGGTTCTGGCAAGGTTTATGCTACCTCCTTCCTCCGACTGGTGATTGTGCCTCTGTCCGTGTATTTTCTGTTCCGTCTATGCGGTGTCAACACGCTCATCAACAACATCAACACGGTAGTAATAGCCATGCCTGTGGCATCTTTCGGCACAATGTTCTGTATGAAGTACGGCAGAAATCCCTCACTCATGACCGAAGCGACATTCATCACGACCCTGTTCTCCATCATTACCATTCCTCTCATCACCCTGCTTTTTGGAGCATAGAATGAGAGGTTTCCTCCTTCTCTCCTGCCCTTCGCTTGACTGTTTGTCTATGCTTCGGTTACAGAAAATTCTGCTTCGCTTATAGAAAGTTCTGCTTCGGTTATAGAAAATTCTGTTTCGGTTATAGAAAGTTCTGCTTCGCTTATAGAAATTTCTGCTTCGGTTATAGGCTGACTATATAAAAAAGGTGTGTCATAAGATTATGGCACACCTTTTTGGGTTTATCGTTCGTCAAGCGGAGTGTATTCCAACTCACCCAAAATGTTCTTGTAAGCAGGACGGATGATGCGACGGCCTTCAAAGTTGAGCTCTTCGATACGGTGGGCTGTCCAACCCACAATACGGGCCATGGCGAATATTGGTGTATAGATCTCCTGTGGCAAACCTATCATCTCATAGATGAATCCGCTGTAGAAGTCGAGGTTGGCACAAGCAGGTTTGCTGCCTCCACGATGCTCCTGCAGGCACTTGATACCCTCCTGCTCTATGAGCTTTAGGAATTCATACTCGTCCTCTCTTCCTTTCTCCTTGGCCAATTCGCCAGCCAAACGTTTCAGCTCTACGGCACGAGGATCGCTCAATGTGTAGACCGCATGACCGATACCATAGATAAGACCAGTCTTGTCGTAAGCCTCCTTGTTGAGCATACGGGTGAGATAAACATCCAGTTCCTTCACATTCTTCCAGTCTCTGATCTGCTCTTTCAGGTGATGGAACATATTGATCACCTTGATGTTGGCACCACCATGAAGCGGACCTTTCAAGCTGCCGATACCGGCGGCAATAGAGCTGTAAGTATCTGTGCGGGTGGAAGAAGTGACACGCACAGTAAAGGTAGAGTTGTTACCACCACCATGCTCTGCCTGGATGATGAGCAGCAGGTCGAGCATTCGTGCATCGAGCTCCGAATAGTTCTCGTGCTTCATCATATAGAGAAAGTTCTCTGCGATGGAGAGGTTCTCGCGAGGATGACGGATATGCAGACTGCGGCCCTGTACTGAGTGGCGGTAGATGTTGTAGGCATAGGCGATAATGGTTGGGAACTTGGCTATCAACTCTATGCTCTGACGCATCAGGTTGTCGCGGCTGATGTCATCAGGATTGGGATCGAATGTGTACATCTCGAGCACGCATCGCGCCAGTATGTTCATGATGTTGCTGCCCTCCAATTCGATAATATGCGTGATGGTGCGGTGGTCGAGCGGCATGTTGTCGTTGAGCAGTTCCTTAAAAGCATCCAACTCCTCCTTGTCAGGCAACTGACCTGAAAGCAACAGAAAAGCCACTTCCTCGAAACCGAAGCGCTTCTCCTTCAGCAGAGGACTCACCAGGTCGTCGAGCTCATAGCCACGGTAATAGAGCTTACCCTCTGTAGGTGTCAGCTTTCCGTCTGCATCTCGCTCGTAACCCACTACATTACCAATATTGGTCAAACCGACGAGAACACCCGAGCCATCGTCATTTCGAAGACCACGCTTCACATTGAACTTAGTGAAAGCTTCCTTGTCAATCTTGCATGAGTTTTTTACCTCATCGCTCAGTTTATATATTAAATATTCCTTGTTCATTTTTATTGATGTTTAATGGGTAATGTTTAGTGTAATCGCAAAACACTATTTTTTTGCCGCAAAATTCAAAGCTGAACCTGCCTTGAACCAAGCTATCTGTGTATCGTTGTAGGTATGTTCTACCTGGAAACTGTCCTCGCTGCCATCCTGATGCTTCAGAGTTACCGTCAGCTTGCTGCCTGGGGCAAACTCCTTCAGACCGGTGAGCGAAATACGGTCGTCTTCCTGTACCTTATTATAATCATCCTTGTTGCAGAATGTAAGCGCCAGCATACCCTGCTTCTTCAGGTTGGTTTCGTGAATGCGGGCGAAGCTCTTGGCGAGAATCACCTTCACATTGAGGAAGCGAGGCTCCATGGCTGCATGCTCACGCGAAGAACCCTCGCCATAGTTGTCTTCTGCCACCACGATACTGCTGATACCCTGTGCTTTATAATCCTTGGCTGCGGTGGAAACCTCCACGTACTTGCCGTCCAACTGGTTTTTCACCTTGTTGCTCTCACCGTTGAAGGCGTTGACGGCTCCCATCAGGAGGTTGTCGGAGATGTTCTGCAGATGACCGCGGAACTTCAGCCAGGGACCAGCCATAGAGATATGGTCGGTGGTACACTTACCTTCAGTCTTGATGAGCAACGGCATATCGGTCAGATCCTTTCCGTCCCAGGCTGCAAAAGGAGCCAGCTTCTGCAAGCGGTTGCTGTCTGGTGAGATCACTACCTCCACATTAGCGTTGTCTGCGCTTGGTGCGATGAATCCCTTGTCCTCTACGGCAAATCCCTTAGGAGGGAATGTGTAGCCTGTTGGGGCATCCAGTTTCACACTGTTGCCTTCCTTGTCCAACAAGGTGTCTGTGGCAGGATTGAAGTCCAGTCTGCCGGCAATGGTCAGCGCCACTGTCAACTCTGGGCTGCCGATGAAGGCGTAAGTATTGGGGTTGCCGTCAGCACGGCGGCGGAAGTTTCTGTTGAATGAAGTGACGATGGCGTTCTTACGTGTATTGTCGTCAGTATGACGCTTCCATTGTCCGATGCAAGGACCGCAGGCGTTGGTCATAATCAAGGCACCGATCTTCTTGAAGTCGTCGAGGATGCCGTCGCGCTCTGCCGTGTAACGAATCTGCTCCGAACCTGGATTGATAATCAGCTGTCCCTTCACTTCGATGCCTTTCTCGTAAGCCTGGCGTGCCACACTGGCTGCACGTGCAAGATCCTGATAGGATGAGTTAGTGCAACTGCCTACCAGTCCAACCTCTACCACCATGGGATAATCGTTGGCAGGGCCCTTCGCCTTCATGTGCGAAATAGGTGTGGCGGCATCGGGAGTAAACGGACCATTGAGGTGTGGCTCCACCTTGGAAAGGTCAATCTCTACTATCTGGTCGTAGAAAGCCGAAGGATTAGCCATCACCTCATCATCGGCGCGGAGTTCTGCCGCATTCTGCTGGGCGAGAACTGCAATCTCCTCACGGCCCGTCTTGCGCAGGTATTCGTCGGCGTTCTCGTCGAAGGGGAAGATGGAGCAAGTGGCTCCCAGTTCTGCTCCCATATTACAGATGGTGGCCTTGCCTGTAGTCGAGATGCTGTCGAGACCTTCGCCGAAGTATTCAAGGATGGCATTTGTGCCGCCCTTGACGGTCAGAATGCCGAGAATTTCGAGGATCACGTCTTTAGGAGTTGCCCATCCAGAGAGTTTGCCCTTAAGATGAACACCAATAAGACGAGGCATCTTGAGTTCCCATGGCTGTCCGGTCAGCACGTCTACCGCATCTGCACCGCCCACACCTACTGCTACCATACCGAGACCTCCGGCATTGGGCGTATGCGAGTCGGTTCCTACCATCATACCACCAGGGAAGGCATAATTCTCGAGCACCACCTGATGGATGATTCCAGCTCCTGGGCCCCAGAAGCCAATATGATATTTCTGTGAGACTGACTTCAGAAAGTCGTACACCTCCTTGTTGGTCTTGCAAGCCTCAGGGAGGTCGGCAGTAGCGCCTACATCGGCACGAATCAAGTGGTCACAATGAACCGAAGCGGGTACGGCCACTTTGTCCTTACCGGCATTCATGAACTGCAAGAGAGCCATTTGGGCAGTAGCGTCCTGCATCGCCACACGATTGGGACGGAAGTCAACATACTCTATACCTCTTTTATATGGTCGCAACTGAGTGGGATCATATAGGTGAGCAAAGAGCACCTTCTCAGCATAAGTGAGAGGTCGTTTGACTGTAGCCTTGGCTTGTTTTACACTATCCGAATACGAAGCATAAAAGCTTCTCAGCATTTCAATGTCCAGTATCATCGTTATTCACTTTTAAATAAAAAATTCACTACTTTTAGAAATCTGTTTGCAAATATACTAATTAATTTGCAATTAGTCGTACAAAATGCAGAAAAATTATCATTTTGATATTATTTTTCTGCATTTATTATGATTTAGCTGTATATTTATGCTGTTTTAGCGTTCTGTTACGCGACAAACTCTGATTCCTGTCTGTACCGGATGCTTGCTCATATAAGTGCGGAGCAGCATGGGTTCGTCGATCACCCGATGATGTATGCTGCTGGCATTGAGCAGATGCAGACCGTCTGCATGCCACGACGCCAGTCCGATGTGAGTGGTGTCAAGTCCTTTCTTGTTGGTGATGATGACAATGATGTCGCCGTCGTGAATCGCCGACCTGAAGAGTTGGTTGTTCGCAATCTTGTTTTTCGGGATGTATCTGTAGCTTTTACCTGAAATGCTTCGTTCCATGGCCTTGATGCCTGCCATCCACTCGGGATGAGCTGTGAGCATCTTGTAGTTGGAGGAATGTGTGCTCATCCAGTTGACAGCCACTTTCTGAACAGCTGTGAAGGGAGGATTGGGATGTATGTCGGTCACGATGCCCTCCTTCTCGTTGTCGTTGATCCACACCGTGAAATAATGCTGACGTTTGGTGTACTCCACCTTTCCGCCAATATACCTCACGTGTTTTAGATGCTCGCAATATTGCGCAAAGGAGGTTTGTCCCTTCTGGGCGCATAGGGTCAGTGCCGTCACCATCTCTACATAGGTGGTGCAGTCGAGCTGGCGAGTATTGATAACCAACTGCTCTTCCTTTGTGCGGTCGAGGGTTCCTGCCACATAAGGCACACCGATAAACTTCTTGCCAAACCAAAGCATCCAGCTCTTGGGCTTCTGTTTGAGCGACTTCGCCTCCTGCAGCAGGCTCACTATCTTCATACTGTCCTGACGGTTGTAAGCCGAAACGTGACAAACCAACAGGCAAGCCAACAAAAGAATCATCGTTTTTTTCATAATGCTATTCATTTTATGTATCAAAAGACGAACCTATCGTTTTCTGCCAAAGTTGACTCCCACATAGAGGTTGAGCTCTCCGAAGGAGTTGTTGGTTGAGAAACGGTCCTTCTTATAATTATAGGTATGCAGGATGGCGCTTGCACCGGCATACCAGTGGGTGTTGTTCCATACCAAGGCAAAACGGCCAATGCCGTCGAGGTTGAAGTTGCGGAAACTGAACTCACGGGTTTTCTTGTTCTCCTCGCGCTCCACATCTGCCATCGACTGGTTGTAGGCCAAAGCCAGGGAAAGGGAAGCATTGAAGAGAAAGTCCTTGGCGAAGACCCAGTTGTATGCATAGCCACAACTGCCCGATACGTCGGTATACTTCACCGTACCAAAACGCAATTTGTTGTCGATGTCGCCACCGAACTTTTCACCCATCTTGTCGACTACTACATCTTCCAGTTTCTCCCAGTCCACCTCCAGCGTATGGCGGGTGTAACCTATGCCTGCCAACCAGCTACCGGCGCTTCTTCGCTGAACAGTACTCTGCGCATAAGCTGCTGGATAAGAGAATTTTCTGTGGTTAAATATGTAGTAAAGATTAAAACCTTTTACACTCGATTTCACGCCGTCGAAGTCTACTCCTTTGACGGGCGATGTGTCTATCCCGTCGCCTAAATAGAAGCTCTTAATGTGATAGTCGTTTCCTGTCTGTCGCCAGAACAGGTCGATGCCCAGCAGACTGCTGTAAAGGCTCATCGAGAACCCCTTCTTGGGTGAGTGGGAAGAACCAAAGCCGATATTCTTCAGATCGATGGCGTAGCCTAAGAACACCCATCTCCAGCCAATATAAGGACCTAACCGGTAGGTGATGTCGGGAGCAAACGAGATGCTCTGCCCTTCCTTGCTCGAGAGTGTGTAGCGTTCGTAGGTGTTGGTGTTCTGCAGCATCACGGTATAGTTATAATGCTGCGACTCGATATAGTTCTCGTCGGTGGTGTTGAACTCGCGGAACAGTTGGGTGAAGACATCGCCCACTCTGTGGAAAAAAGTCTTCTTGTGGCGGGCATAAGTAAGACTGTCTGAGGAATTCGGCTGGAACATCGTAGCATTGAACAAGGTTCCCAGCAAAGTGGAATCTGCCGTCTCCTCGGCACTCCAGGCAGGAGAGCCGAAGCCAAGGCAGAAAACGATGAGGGTGTAAACAAACTTGTTCTTCATTGCTTTATATTTTACAGGTCGTGCTGATGCAGCAGTCTGCCGGAACTCTCAGTCGTGGGGCCTGGGCTGACTGCAGTCGACATGGTTTAGTTCTTCCACAATATGCGGTCGAGCACCCAGTTGGTAGGAGTGGCTGCCACACAAGTGCTTTCGCAGGTGCCGATTCCCTGCAGGTCTTCTATCACTGTCTTGATGATAGGCAACTGTACATACGAAGGGTTGGGCACTACGATGCTTGTCTTGCCTGCACTCGTAACAAGCAGGATGGGATCGTAGTCGAAAACCGAGAACGACAGCGACCCCTTGTCGCCAACGATCTCTATGCGGTCTTCCTTGGCACTCTCGTGTCCCACAAAGCACCAGCTTCCACTGCCGGGAATACCGCTCTCGAAGTAGAAACAAGCCGAGATGGTGTCCTCTGCTTCATACAGATGGGCACGGTTGGCGGGATAGCCGTGGGCACGGGTGATGACGCCGAAGAGACCCTGCAGGAGGTCTATCTGATGTGGAGCCAGGTCGTAGAAATAGCCACCTCCCGAAATGTCGGGCTGCAGTCGCCAGGGCATTTCCTTGCCCGAAGTATAGTCGAGGTCGCGTGGCGGCACCGAGAATCTCACCTGTACGTTGAGCACATTGCCTATGCCTCCCTGCTCCACTATCTGTTTCACCTTGCGGAAGTATGGCAGATAGCGACGATAGTAAGCCACAAAGCAGGGCACTCCCGTCTGTTCGCTCACTCGGTTGATGCGGATGCAGTCGTTATAGCTGGCAGCCAGAGGTTTCTCCACATACACCGGCTTGCCTGCCCTCATCGCCATGATGGCGAAGGTGGCGTGCGACGATGGTGGCGTGGCGATGTAAATGGCATTCACGTCGGGATCGTCTATCAACTCCTGGGCATCCGTGTACCATTTACGTATATGGTGGCGCTCGGCATAACTGCGGGCTTTGTCCTCACTACGGCTCATGACAGCCACTACCTTCGAGCCCTCCACCTCGTTGAAGGCTGGACCCGATTTCTTCTCGGTCACTTCTCCGCAACCGATAAATCCCCAATTTATCTGTTTGATGCTACCCATAATATCTTTGACTACTCTGTCTTCTCGCAACTTCATCGCTTACGAGAGTTCTATACCTTATTATATATTACTCACCTTTCGCTGGATTCGGAAGTTTCTGAAGTAGAACTCTTTAGTTTTACAGACTTATTCAGCCTCCTCCAAACTCTTGTTGATTTGGTCGATGTAGTCGAGCACGTCGTCGCGCCCCAACTTCTTCTCGCTGCTGGTGATGAAGTAAGGAGGCAGTTCCACCCAACGGTCTTCCAGCGCGTGCATCCACTTCTCGGCATTCATGCGGGCCTTAACTGGGCCCAACTTGTCGGCCTTGGTGAAGACGATGCAGAAGGGCACGCCACTCTCGCCCAACCAGTCTACGAACTCACGGTCAATCTTCTGCTGGTCGTGGCGCACGTCGATAAGTACAAAGACGTTAGCCAACTGTGGACGCTGCAGAATATAGCTGGAAATCATCTGCTCCAACTGTTTCTGTACGGTCTTCGAACGCTTGGCGAAGCCATAGCCCGGCAGGTCGACCAGATACCACTCGTTGTTGATGATGAAATGATTGATAAGCAGGGTCTTTCCCGGTGTGGCCGATGTCTTGGCGAGCCCCTTGTGGTTGCAGAGCATGTTGATGAGGCTCGACTTTCCCACGTTACTTCTGCCGATGAAGGCATACTCCGTCTTGTTGTCCTTAGGACACATGCTCACTCGTGGAGCAGATATGGTGAATTCTGATTTCTTTATTTCCATATTGTTGTTATTTCAATTTTTTATTCCGTTCTTTCGTTCTGCACTTTCGCTTACTCTCCCGCTACCCTTCTATCTCGGCGAGTTCGAGCCAACGCATTTCCTTCTCGTCAATCTCGTCCTTGATTTCTGGCAGACGCTTGCTCTTCTCCGTCAGTTCCTCCACCGAGAGTTGTCCGCTGCAGAGAGCTTCCTCCAGGGTTTTCTGCTCGTTTTCGAGCTGTTCCAGTTCCTTGGTCAGCTGCTCGTACTCGCGCTTCTCCTTGTAGGTCATCTTTCTTTTGCCCTCTTTCTTCTGGGTTGCCGAAGGCTGTTCTTTGGCTGTAGGCTTGGTGGCTTTCTTCTCGGCTCCCTCGCCCTCGGTCTTGGGTTGAAGTCGGCACCATTCACGATACTGGGTATAGTTGCCAGGGAAATCCTGTATCTCGCCTTCGCCCTTGAAGACCAGCAGATGATCCACCACTTTATCCATGAAATATCGGTCGTGGCTCACCACAATCACGCATCCGGCAAAGTCTTGCAGATATTCCTCCAGCACCTGCAGCGTCTGTATGTCGAGGTCGTTGGTAGGCTCGTCGAGCACCAAGAAGTTGGGGTTGCGCATCAGCACGGTACAGAGGTAGAGCTTGCGCTTCTCGCCACCGCTCAACTTGTACACGTAGTTGTGCTGTTCCTCTGGCGTGAAGAGGAAGAACAGCAGAAACTGCGAGGCGGTCATGTGTCGGCCGCCGCCCAGGTCGATGTAGTCGGCTATCTCTGTGATGACGTCTATCACCTTCTGGTCTTCCTTGAACTTCAGACTTTCCTGCGAGAAGTAGCCGAAGCGCACCGTCTCGCCGATGTCAAACTGTCCGCTGTCAGGTTTCACCTCGCCCAGCAGCATCTTGATGAAGGTGGACTTTCCTGTTCCGTTATTACCCACGATGCCCATCTTTTCGAAGCGTGCAAAGTTGTAATAGAAGTCGCGCAGAATGACTTTCTTCTTGCCGCGGTCGTCGAAGGCCTTGCTGACATACTGGCATTCGAAAATCTTCGAGCCGATGTAAACGGTAGAAGCTTTCAACCTTACCTGTCGGTCCTCAATGCGCTGTTTTGCCACTTTCTCAAGCTCGTAAAAGGCATCCTCTCTGTATTTCGCCTTATGTCCACGGGCTTGTGGCTGACGGCGCATCCATTCCAACTCCCGGCGATAAAGGTTCTTCGAGTGCTGAATCTCAGCCCGAAGGTTGTCCATACGCTCCTGTCGTTTCTCCAAGTAGTAGGCGTAGTTGCCGCGATAGGTATAGATGCCCTGATCGTCGAGCTCCAGTATCACGTTGCACACCTTGTCGAGGAAGAATCGGTCGTGGGTCACCATAAAGATGGTCTTGTTGCCCCTGTTCAGATAGCCTTCCAGCCATTCTATCATTTCCAGGTCGAGATGGTTGGTAGGCTCGTCGAGCATCAGGAAGTCGGGCTCGGTAATCAGCACGTTGGCAAGCGCCACACGCTTCTGCTGTCCACCGCTCAACTGTCCCATGGGCTGCTCCAGGTTGGTGATGTGCAGCTGTGTGAGTATCTGTCGCGCCTTGAGCACCTTCTCGGGATCGCCCTCGTGGTTGAAACAGGCATCGAGTACACTCTCCTCGGGATCAAACTGGGGCGACTGTTCCAGAAAGCCCAGCTTCAAGTCACGTCGGTAGATGATAGATCCTGACTCATAGCCTTCCTTGTCCATCAGTACCGACATAAGAGTTGACTTTCCCGTGCCGTTGCGTGCAACGAGTCCCACCTTCTGTCCTTCAGCGATGGAAAACGAAATATTCTCGAAAAGAACCTGAGCACCAAATCGTTTGGTGAGGTTCTGAACATCCAAATAGGGTATCTGCGTAGCCATTTATTAATTTTTTGTGCAAAGATAAGGAAAAAATTTGGCAGAAACGAATTTTTTAATTATCTTTGCACTCGATTTCAATTCTTATAGGCGTTTCCCCACTCTTCGAAACGCTTATCATCAATCAAAACATCATATACTATTTTTATAATATAATGTATAGCATAGACGAATTAAATGCAAAAAATGTCGCTCAACTGAAAGACATTGCAAAAGAGATAGGTGCTAAAATCAAGTCTAATGACAACAAAAAGACGATTGTTTACGCCATTCTCGACACCCAGGCCGAGCAGCCCGTCCAGAATGCTGCAGCTCCCAAGAGAAAGAGAGTGAGGATAGCAAAGACGGAAGACAAGGTGTACTCCGTGAAGGGCAAGGACGGTGAAAACTACGACGTGATGAAGAACCAGGTGAAAGGACCTGTGTCCACCGATACTCCTTTGTTCAAGGAACCCTTACAGCAGGATGAGCCTATAGCCGAAACCGAAGCACCTCAGACCGCTGCCGGTCTGGATGCTCCCGAAGCCGAAGTGCCAGCCGTTACTTCTGCCGAAACAGCGCAGAGCGATGTAGAGCCAGCCATGCTGAAACCTATAGCCAAGCACAGAGGACGTAAGAGCAAGGCTGAGCTTGAGGCCATTGCAGCTGCCAAGGTGGCTGCCATGAAGGAAAGAAACAAGATGCAGAGTGAACAGGAAGCCAACAGCCCTTCTGAAGACACAACCTCGGAGGATAATACGGAAAAACAAAACTCGGTTGACGAAACCAACCTCATTCCCGAACAGGATTTTTCTAATGCTGCCGACAACGGCGAGAGTGACGCTGCAGCCCTGGCTGCACAGTTGCAGGCCAAGTTGAATGCCCAAAACGAGAAGGCTGGCGAACAGACTGTTGCACAGGATGCCACAGGCATTTGGGAGGGCGACCCTGGCGACGGCACCGACTTTATCCCCGTAGTCGACCTTCCTATCGAAGACCAGGCTGCCATGCCCACCTTCGACATCTTCGATCGTCCTACCACTCCTACAGCCACTGCAGCTCCTGTCCCTCAGCCAGTACAACAGAAAAAAGCAGAGTCAACATTCGACTTTACCAACATCATCACATCCAATGGTGTACTCGAGGTCATGCCCGACGGCTATGGTTTCCTGCGCAGTAGCGACTACAACTACCTCTCTTCACCCGACGATGTGTATGTGCCCAATAATGTCATCAAGCGCTATGGTCTGAAGACCGGCGACGTGGTACAATGCCGTGTGCGTCCTCCTCACGAGGGCGAGAAGTACTTCCCTATCACCGACATCGAGATGATCAACGGTAGAAAGCCATCCGAGGTGCGCGACCGCATACCTTTCGAGCATCTTACACCTCTCTTCCCCGACGAGAAGTTCACACTCTGTGGCGACCGTGCCACCACTAACCTCAGCACCCGTGTTGTCGATCTTTTCTCGCCTATCGGTAAGGGTCAGCGTGCACTCATCGTGGCTCAGCCAAAGACGGGTAAGACCATCCTGATGAAGGATATCGCCAACGCCATCGCTGCCAATCATCCCGAAGCCTACCTCATGATGTTGCTCATCGACGAGCGCCCTGAGGAGGTTACCGACATGGCTCGCACCGTCAACGCCGAGGTCATCGCCTCTACCTTCGACGAGCCTGCCGAGCGTCATGTCAAGATAGCCGGAATCGTATTGGAGAAAGCCAAGCGCATGGTGGAGTGCGGTCACGACGTCGTCATCTTCCTCGACTCCATCACCCGTCTGGCTCGTGCCTACAACACCGTGGCGCCAGCCTCAGGCAAGGTTCTTACTGGTGGTGTCGACGCCAATGCCCTGCAGAAACCTAAGCGTTTCTTCGGAGCTGCCCGTAACATCGAGGGTGGCGGCTCGCTCACCATCATCGCCACTGCCCTCATCGATACAGGCAGCAAGATGGACGAGGTGATCTTCGAGGAGTTCAAGGGAACGGGCAACATGGAGCTTCAGCTCGACCGCTCTCTCAGCAACAAGCGCATCTTCCCTGCTGTCAACCTCGTGGCTTCTTCTACTCGTCGCGACGACCTGTTGCAGGACAAGACCACCCTCGACCGTATGTGGATTCTGCGTAAGTATATTTCTGACATGAATCCTGTGGAGGCGATGAACACCATCCACAAGAGCATGGAGCATACCCGCAGCAACGACGAGTTCCTGCTCTCCATGAATTCGTAAGCAGAAAGACTTTTTGCAAATAATAATTATAATAAAAGGAGTTGTCCCCATCAGGACGACTCCTTTTTTTGTTTTTTTATCCGCCATCGTACTCGCTGATTTGGTGATGAAAAGAATAAGGTAAATTCATAAAAAACTGAAGTTTTGCCCCACACGCCCTGAAGGGGCAGAAGCTCTTAGCCCAGGGCAGCGCCCT
>ERZ1027238.40-NODE-40-length-42360-cov-29.440255_pt1 | contig 42360 bp, 57 predicted proteins | sample MGYA00519477_ERZ1027238 | MGnify/ENA primary metagenome ERZ1027238 (study PRJEB26926, sample SAMN06164638) | human gut metagenome | biome: ENVO:00009003; feature: ENVO:2100002; material: ENVO:00002003 | host: Homo sapiens | place: USA | collected 2012 ...
TTACCAAGAGTGAATTGACTCAGTATTTCCGTGAGGGTATCGAGGAGATGGCAGAACATAATGGGCTTACTTATGAGGAGACCTTGCAGCAACTCAAGCAGCATTATGATGGCTACCACTTCAGTATCAATAGCGAGGATATCTTCAATCCTTACAGCATTATCAATGCTTTGGATGATAAGGAGTTTAATAGCTATTGGTTTACATCTGGTACGCCTACGTTCCTGATAGAACTGATGCAGCAGAAGAATTTGGATATGATCAATCTGGACGATCTGTGGATACAGGCATCACGTTTTGATACACCTACGGAAAGGCTTGCTGATCCTATTCCTGTCCTTTTCCAAAGTGGCTACCTTACCATTAAAGGATATGAGAAGAAAGGCAAGTTGTATCATCTCTGTTTCCCAAATCAAGAAGTAAGACAAGGTTTCTCGGAAAGTCTCGTCTGGTATTATTCTGCGCAAGACATGAACAGATATGATGCCATCGTGTATGCTTATTCCAAGAATGTGCTCATCAATGATGACATGGAAGCCTTTATGCCTCACTTGAAGGCATTCTATGATAAGTTCCCATATACGATTATCAACAATAATGAGCGTCACTATCAAGCCGTGATATTCACCATCTTCACCATGCTTGGCGAAGATGTGAAGGTGGAGCATACCACTTCGGATGGAAGAATAGACCTTGTGCTCAAGACGGATAAGAGTATCTTTATCTTTGAGTTGAAATATAAGAAGTCTGCCGACATCGCCATGGCGCAAATCAGCGATAAGAACTATGCCAAGGCTTTTGCCGATGATGGGCGAAAGGTTGTGAAAGTGGGTATTAACTTCTCGGAAAACCAGCGAAGTATAGAGGATTGGGTGATAGAATAAATGAAATAGAAGAAAGTTGGTGACCTTCATCAGGTGTATATCACCACACTATTATAGATAAAAATATAACTGAACAGGGGCGGTAACTCGATTTTTAAGGCAGTTACCGCCCCATTTCAAGTATGTTTTGTTCTTTTGTACAGTCGCAGAACTTAGATAATCACCGCCGTTCCGCTGCATGTTACCATCAGCATGGAGCCGCTCTTTCCTACGGTTTCGTAATCCAGGTCGATGCCCACGATGGCGTTGCAGCCCAGGGATGCGGCACGGTCGGCCATCTCTCTGAGGGCTGTATCCTTAGCCTCGCGGAGGGTGCTTTCGTAAGAGCCGCTTCTTCCGCCGATTACATCACGGACACTGGCAAAGAAATCCTTTACAAAGTTGGTACCGATAATGGTTTCGCCGGTCACTACGCCACGGTATTCACGGATAGGGTGGCCTTCTATGGTTGGAGTGGTACTTAAAATCATAACGTATGTTCTAAATAATTGAAAATTAAAAACTTATGCAGACTGCTTTTTCCTTGTGCAGTTTTTATTCAGGTTTTTCACGATTTCGGGCGTGAAGCCAGTCGCATAGAACTCTCCCGAGCCAAGGAGCAGCCAGTATGGGTTGATGTGGTAATCACGTACCAGGAACTGAACCCAAGACGGACGAAAGCGACCGTAGTACTCGGCAGGCTCGTCTCGCAGGGACATGATGTTCCAGCGGTTGAGACCATACCGGTCGGTTATTGTCTTCAGACCGCCAATGCAACCATCAGCCTTCAGGCGGTCGATGGCAGAGAAGAAACGAACTACTATATCCACATCAGCGGACATCAGATTTTTATCTTCCATAATCTTTCTGTTTTTGATAGGCACGACTGAAAATGCTTTCCAGCCTTGCCCGATGGTTATTCAATCTTTGCGACCAGTCCTGCAACTGAGCCAGCGTTGGGCGAGAAGCCAGCAGCCCATCCACCTCGGAAGGGGTGAGAACTGGCAGGTATTCCTCGTAGGCGAGAAGAACACTAAGATACTTCATTCAAACACGAATTGCCGAGGTTGTTTCTTTCTTTTAATTTCATCAAAGCCACCTTTGGCAACATCAGCTAGACTTTTGTAGGTATAGAATGATGAGGATGGAAGAAACCCTTTTTTGTTTTCGATGGTAACACCTTCTGCGGATGGGATAAAGAGGAAACCTTCTACCTTTCCAGTTGTTACCTCGTTTCCGTCAATCGTGTCGTCAAGCCTGTAAGTCCTACCCTTTTCTTCACCTTCAAGTGAGACAAGAAATTTGAGCGTTCTTTGCAGTTCGTTTCTTCCACGAAACCTAAGATAGAAAGATTCAATCATCTTAGCTGAATTAACATTGTTTATCTGCCAGTAATACACCGTGTCTTTTTGCGGCTCAAAAACGGTGTAGCTAATAACTGGAGAAACGTCATAACTCCTAGATAAAAGAGTTTGCGAACGCACACCCACGCACGCAAGCGCAAGCACGAATAACATTATTATCTTTTTCATATTACTTTTCGTTTAAATGATTAATATTTCTTTCATAGAACTCATTCCAAGCCTTTTTCTTGATGAAGACGAAGAAGAGCAGCAGCCCTAGGGCGACCATCAGCAGCTGCAGCGGCTGGCGAAAAACACCGAACCCGAAAGAACGCTGGAAGTCGATGCAGAATGAAATCAGCACTCCGTAGGTAGCGAACGCTCGATGCACCCAGCAGAACCCATAGGCAAGGCTGACGATGATCCAGGCAATGAAGCCGAAGAACGAGCAGTCGAATATCCACTCCGTGAGTTTTACCCGAATGCCGAACGAGAGCAGAGTGCAGTGCACCAGCATAACAAGCGCACCCACTGGAGGGATGATACCTATTATCAACCTGCTGGCTTTCCATAGCCAGCTTTTCCCGAGGGCGGCAAGAAGTATTTTCTCCTTCCGCTCTATGAAATCCTCATCTTTCATCGTTACTTAGAATTTTAGTTGATATTGTACCTGGAGCGAGAACTAAAGTTCACGCAACCACTTCTGACCTTTCTTTGATTTCAAGAAAATGCCGAATGCAATGGTCATTCCCAATGCCATCACGTTAAATAACAAGAATGCATCCATAATCTTTATTTTTTAAATTTCATTATATAATTTGCAAGGTACGCAAGTGATGCGCCACAAGCCACACCCGACACCAAGCAGACTTGATGAACCGCCTGCAATGGGTCACCAGTTAGTAGAGGAGACAGACCACCGACAGCAACGCTTCCGTACATCATTTTCGAGCAGTCGTACAGATACCCAGCCAAGAGCTTTCTTCTGTCCGTCTCCCTATCGTCTGTTGTTTTTTGACTAACCATACTTTTTCATTTTGCAAAGTTACAAAATTATTTCTGTCCCACAATGGCAAGCAGCGTTTTTACTTGACTTTGAAGGAACTCATTCTGTTCTCGCAGCAGTTTATTCTCAGCAGCCAAGGCAGCATCACTACCTATTGACTGGGAGACATTGGAGCTGTTCGAACCATTGACGTTTGAACCGAAAACAGCCTCTTCCATCTCGGCAGGGAGGGGAGGGGCACACTTGTCGATGATTTCCTTTATCTTTTGAAAGAAATCTATCTTTATAGACTTGCGATTAAACTTCGCATTCAAGTTCTGAGGACTTGTTCCTAACTCCTCCGCAACAGCAGCAACGGACATTCCCGAGCGCTTTATATATTGTTTTAGTTCTTCTCCGTTCATATTAAAACAAAATTAAATAAAATTAAATTAATATTAAAACCACCATCAAATGTTTTGTAATCTAAAATATTTGTTTTATTTTTGCAAACGATTTCAGAAACGAGTTTAAAAACTCTTTTGCAAAGATAAAGAAAATAATTTAAAATACAAATAAAATGGGAGAAAATTTTAATTATGATTTTCGAACACCGTTGCAGAAGCAGCAGGACGAAAGAAAGAAGAACATCATAGCGATGTTTGCAGATTTCCGAGCAAAAGCACCTGCCGAGACATCAGACAGCAGAATAATGCTCGCAGTATCACAGCGTGTTGGTTGCACCCAGCAAAACGTGCGTGTTATCCTCATTAAGGCTGGATTGATAACACCAAAGAAGAGACGTGCAGCCGTACGCAAATAATCAAGTAGAACCAATTTAAACATTCAGAGCGTATGAAGAAGTTTATCGAGATTATCACAAGTGACGAAGTAATAAGCCTGGCAGTTGCCATCGTATTAGTAACTTTAATCTTTTGGAGGGCATAATATGACGAACGTAGAACCAAAGGTAGCGGATGCAGGCAGATACACCATGACAGAGACCTGCAAGGTGCTTGGCATCCATCGCAACACCCTGCGCAGATGGTTGCAGGCTGGTAAGATTAAGGTCAAGTTCCGCAGAATCGACAACCGCAAGGTCTTCGAGGGCAGCGAGATTAAAAAAGTCTGGAGGATTGCCTTATGATGAATGCCTACGAAAAAGCGAAGCAGCTTACCGCCAAGTGGGAGCAGGAGCGAAAGGACAACAAGCGACTGGCAACCATGAAGGAAGCGGAAAGACGCATTCAGGTAAGGGAGTTCGACAATATGCTTTGTCTTTCACTAGACGGAGTTCCGGTGCTCCCTATGAGCGAGTTCAACAAGCAGACGCTTGCGGACGCACGTCTGACATTCTTTAACTATTTAATCAGACGGTAAGAGCGTATGGAACCAAGAATTATCAAACAATGCGAAGAGGCAATGTACGATGCCATCTGGATGGAGTTAGACCGTGATCCACAGCGACCAGCGGTTGCTAGGGTAGACATCAAGACCAAGGCAGGCAACATCTGCGTATGGTGCGACAGAACCGGGAACACAGCGGTCGTTTCTCACAAGAATAACAACAACGACAGCGAGCGGCTGGAGGAAGCTATCGAGGGTTGCGTCAACTATCAAGACGTGATGGACGACTGGCTGGAAGAGAACAGCCAATACGCAGACCAAGACCCGATGGACGCCTTCGAGGAAAGCAGGCTCGACAGCCTTATGGCTCAACTGGTTTGATTACGATGTTAAACAATTATTATATGGCTCCCTGCAGCGGCAGGGCAAAGGGCGCACGCAAAACTCATTTTTCAAAGGTTATCTAAAATTAGTTGTTTTTACCATGCAATATGCGGAAACGACAGCGTGCGCCCTGCAACGGAAGGGCATCCCTCGGCAGCTGGCAAGGGGGGGGTAAGTTTTGGCAGTCAACTGGGGTTCGAATCCCCAGCCTTCCACTAGGTTAATTAAAAGATTATGTTGAACAATAAAAAGAACGAATTATGGAAAATGAAATTATTCAAGTGAGCGGTGGCGAAATGCTGGAAGCTATCAACCGCTCGGAGATTGACGGACAGATTGCAACAGCGCACAAGTTCCCGAGAGACATCATGCAATGCAAGAAGAACATGGTAGCATTAGCAGCCATGGACGATGATGTAGCCTACAACTGCTTCTATCATCTGGAGCGCACGGACAAGAACGGAAAGACAACAGTAATCGAGGGTCCTAGCGTCAGGTTTACGGAAATCATTTCCGCCTGCTGGAAGAACCTGCGCATCGCTGGTCGCATCATCGCAAACGATGGCAAGACCATCACGGCACAAGGCGTATGCCATGACCTAGAGAGCAACGTTGCATACTCTACCGAAGTAAAGCGAAGCATTCTGACCTCGAAGGGCTACACCTACTCGCAGGATATGCAGGTGGTGGTTGGCAATGCGGCAGTTGCCATTGCTCAACGCAACGCAATCTGCAAGGTCGTGCCGCAGGTCTTAATTGCAAGCGTGGTGAAGGAAGTGCAGGCAAAGGCACTCGAGCACATCAAGCAGACTGGCGTACAGAGCCAGTGGAAGAGCTGCGTAGCCTGCTTCCAAGTGTACCAGGTAACAGACCTTATGCTGCTGGAATACCTGGGCAAGAAATCAGCCGAGGAAGTCACGGCAGAGGATATTCAGAAGCTGGCTGGTGTGTACAACGCCATCAAGGAAGGTACGACCACAGTAGAGGAGACCTTCAAGAAGCCAAAGCAGCAGGAAGCAATCGCACAGCAGGCGCAGGCAGCAGCCGAGAGCGCACAGAAGAAGGCAGAGAAGGCAATGAGCCGCAGCCAAGGCAAGACTGGCACAGCCGCAAAGAAATAGTTTTAGTTTATAATGTTATAGCGTTTCCCAATTAGCCGCAGGGCAACCTTCAGGGTGGGAACCTGACCAGATTATAGGGAACCTGCGGCAACTTTTAAACATTCAGTAAAAATTATGGCAGAAAAAGAAAACAAACAGAAACACAAGAGCACCATCGACAAGTACTTTAGCAGAACCGCAGATGGGTACAAGGCATGGGCAGAAGAAGCCGAAGAAGAAAGATGCTATCTGCAGGCTGCAATAGAGCCGACTGGAGATGCAGATGAAGACGGAAACCAAGGATTCGATTTTCATATTGCTTACCACGGTAAAACCGCTTACCTCGCAGATGGAATTGCTCAAGCAATGCAAAGGGATAAATTCCTTCGCACGATCGTTATTACAGCAGCTAGAAAATTCTTTTTTGATAAATAAGACATTCAGACAATGAAACAGATAATAAAATACAAAAGCAGAGAGGAGTGGTTGCAGAACCGCTCAAAGGGAATAGGAGCATCAGAGGCAGGCACAGTACTGGGACTGAACCCATGGGAAACACCATACCAGTTGTGGAGACGCAAGAAGGGTATCGACCCACCAAAGGTTGAGAACTTTGCGATGGTTGCAGGACACCTGCTTGAGGATGCCGTTGCACAGTTCTTCAAGCGAGAGAGCCACTGCCACATCATCAAGGCATCGACTGACGACTACACCATCACGAACACCGATACTCCGTATCTGAGAGTAAGTCCAGACCGCACCTTCTGGAGAACCGGGGCAACGCACAACGAAGCGAGCAAGAGCATCCTAGAGTGCAAGACAACGCAGATGCAGATAGATGCAGACGACCTTCCGAAGCATTGGTTCTGCCAGCTTCAAATGAACCTAGGAGTGGGCGAATACAAGGATGGAGCACTTGCCTGGCTGACAGCAGGCAGGGAGTTCGGCTACCGTGACATCGACTTCGACCCCGAATTCTTCGGATGGATGAGAGACGAGATAACCAAGTTCTGGCTTGACTACATCGTGGGCAACCAAGAGCCGCCAGCCTACAGCGCACAAGACGTTCTCCTAAAGTCTCCTCTACATGTAGCTGGCAAGGAAGTGACTGCAACGAAGGAGATACTCGAACAGATTGCTAGGCTCAAGGAACTCAAGGTTCAGAACAAGAAACTGGAGACCGAGCAGGATGAGATTGAGGACAACTTGAAGCTGTTCTTCGGGGACGCAGAGAGCATCGTGGACGGAAACGGAAAGATGCTGGCAACGTGGAAAGCACCGAAGGCAAGCGAGAAGTTCGATGCCAAGGCTTTTCAGGCAGACCATCCTAAAGCGTGCGCCAAGTACATCAAGCAGGTGCAAGGCGCACGGAGATTGCTAATTAAGTAAAGGCAGGGCTTATGGCTGTTCCTATATCAAAAACCGACCTAAGGAATATAATTCTCCAGTTAGGAAATTATATTTCCCTAGGTGGGAAAGTGACAGCACCGACCGACACAAGCCAGCGGAACAAAATCCGTATGGCCACCGTGCTCAAACGGAAGCTGGAAAAGAAATTATCATTATCAGAATAAAGCATCATGAACGATTCATTCATCTTATACACATCATACTACGCTCTTATCGAGGGGCTGACCGATGAACAACTCGGGCAACTGACGAGAGCGATATTTCTCTACGCAAGGGATGGGGAGACTATAAGTCTCGAACCAGTCGTGCGTATGGCTTTCGGTTTTATCGTTGACGATATGAAACGGAATAAAGCCAAGTACGAAGAGAAGGTAGAACGATGGCGAGCCAATGGCAAAAAGGGTGGCAGACCAAGAAAAAACCAAGAGGATAAACAAAAACCAATTGGTTTAGATAAAAACCAAGAGGTTTCAGAAATAACCAAACAAAACCAAGAGGTTTTTTCAAAAACCTTATATGATAATGTTTATGATAATGAATATGTAAATGATAATGTTGATGATAATGATGTTTCTAAAGAAACAAATATATTAGAACCTTCTAAAGAAGCTTCTATGCAAAGTTTTTCCGAGAAAAACGTTTGCGCTGCAGAAGAACCGCAAAAAAGCTCTGAGAAAAAGAAATCCAAGAAAGGCGAAATCGACTACGCAGCCATCAAGGACTACTGGAACGAGCAGCACGACAAGACCAACAGCGCAATGCGGAGGCTGACGCTTATGACGGAAAACCGCAAGGAAGCAATCAGAGGAAGGCTCAAGGACTGCAAGGGAGATATTTCCAAGATTTACCTGGCAATCGACAAGGCTATGGCTAGCGACTATCTGAACGCAGGGCATTCCTGGGCATCATACGACTGGGTAATGACAAGGAAGTATTTCCCGAAGGTGCTGGAGGGCAACTACGACAACACCAAGCCAGCCGCAAGCCAGCAGCCGCAATCGGCAGCAGTCAAGGCGCAGGATCCTGCGGCAACGGCAAGACCGAGCATCGGGGAACTCTACGAGCAAGCCAAGCACCAGCAGCCAGCGAGCCAGCAGAGCCAAGACAGTAAGTTCCGGTGGGTAATCCAGCAGAATCTCGAGGACTTGAAGAAGAACCCAAACAACAAGCCAGCCAAGGATTCGCTGACAAGATACTACGAACGTGGAGTTCTGCAGCGGCTGGGCATCGACTGGAAGCCCGAAAAATAACGAATGAGGGCAAGAGTACAATCTTGAAAGAAATTGTTGAATCTAAAAAGTAAAGCGTATGAATAAGTTAGAATACATTCCCGGAGATTTGGTAATGACTAATGGAGTGCCTTTAGGCACATCTAAGAATGTTGCTTACCGAGTAACATCATCAGACCCATCAAAGACTTTGGAGTTGGACGATGGAACGGTTACGAAAGGTGTTGTCTGCTTAGAGAACATCGAAGGTGCGGAATTTGGAGAGAAAGGCTATCTCTTAGGTGACTGCTGTGCTTGGGTTAAGGATATTGTTCCGATTCCTATTACTCAGAAAATTCTATGTAAGAATAAATGGGAAACAAATGATATAGACTATGATTATAGCATCAATGATAAGCTATACTTTCGTGCGTTCCCAGCAGAAAGGAAAGCAGGTTGTATTGAATTAGAAGTCTATAACAATATTGCTCCATCTGATAGCTATGACGTATGCCAAGATGATTTTTATCTTGGGGATATTTCTTACGTGCATGACTTGCAGCACCTTCTATTCGGTCTAGAAATAAACATAGAAATGAAGGTGTAATTGAAGAAAAAAGTAATAGTCCACGAATGAGGGCAAAATCAGCCGCTCTGGGACGTTTTCACGCTTCGGGCGGTAAATTATAAGGCAAACAGATTTTAAACACTTTAAACAAAGAATTATGGCAAAAAAAGTATGTATTGTAAACAACGAATGCTTCAAGACAGAATACCCGGTAGGGTCGATAATTAGCATTGAAGGTGTAAATTGCAAGGTGGTTGAGGATATAGGTCTATCTGAATATAACTGCCACGAGTGCATCTTGAACTGTAAGAGAGAAGGCATTACGTGCAGGAATCTTGCTTGTCTGAACACCGAAAGAGAAGACCGAAAGGACGTACACTTCGTAAAGATTGAAAGCCATGAATGAGTTATTTTTTCACGAATGCAGAGCCGCTGGGCTCGTATTCAAGACATCGAACGACTGGTTCAAATGGCTGACCGATAACGGCTACGACATCAAGAAGCCGGTCGCAGAGCATGAAGGCTTCCAGTACAACATCATGGATGTGTGCATCAATCCGCACGTAATCGGGTATTCCGTAGAGGGAGCAGACAACTGGGGATGGAAGGTAATGACCGCCAACACCAAGTTCGGCTGGATATGGGGCTACAGCATTCAGAAGGGAAAGCACTGGTACGACAGCCCGGTAGCCTACCCGAGCAGATACGACACTCTCAGCATCTTCTACGGTAATGAGAAGGAAGCGGAGCACGATGCCCTGACCTGCATCATCAGAGACCTCGAGAAGAATGCTGGAACCAAGAACACCAACCTCCTTCTCTGGGCGGCAAAGAAGAAGCGTGCAGACATCATTCATCCACAGCAGGAACTTTTTAAATAACGGAAAATATGAAAAAGATAGAAATCATAACGGACGAACATCGACATCACGTATACATCGGCAACACCGATTTCTGGCTCGATACTCAGGAACTGGTGGAACTTTATAAGAAACTCGGACGAGTAAAGTTGTAAACAATAAAAAACATTCAGATTATGAAAGTGAGAATAGCAAACAATAAAAACATTCAGACAATGGAACAGAAAGATATTGATATTTACGAAATACTCAAAAATGAAGAGTACGGTACAGAATTGTACACGCCAAAATGCGGAAGGGTGTGGCATAGTGGAATGGCAAACGACAAGGACAGTGCGAAAGCAATCTGGACTGAGGACGGAGCAGGAAGAGAACACTTTTTCGACAAGAACGGAAAAATCTATAAAGAAGGAGAAGTTCTGCTCTTCCCTTCGAAACAAATGAGAGACTGGAGCAAGTTCTTCAAGAAGGGAGACGTGCTGGAGTATGTAGGCGACAAGAAATTACAAGGAACCTGCACATTCGAGAAATACGAGGATGAGACGAAGACACGCTTTTTCGGAAGATTCGTCAAGGAGAAAGAAGTACTTAACCCAAACCTTTCTTCGAATTTCCGAACAGTCGATTGGGTCAAGAAACATGACCCAACTGGATATATCCGATTCGTTGAAGAGCGGCTCGGTGGCAAGTTGAACCGTAAAACCCTGGAGATTGAGAAGACTCAGCCAGCGAAACCTACGTTTGAAATTGGCAAACTTTACGTTTTCCATGAGAGAGACGAGGACGGAGAGCTGGCAATCATAGGAGAACTTATCGACAAGAACGAAAGCGAAGATACGCTGACATTCGGAAACCAGTACGAAATCGAGAACGAGAAGTTCGTGACCGACCAAGCCTTCGACCTGCGTATCAGCGTTAACACGGAACTTCGAGAAGCGACAGAGAACGAAGTCGAACTGTTCAACAAGCATTATGCCATCTGGAAGAAAGAGAAGGAAGCGAGGGAGCATCCAGCCTTCAAGGTCTTCGACAAGGTGCTGGTAAGGAACGGAAAGAGATTCAAGTGGCAGCCAGCCTTCTTCGTTCGTGATCGTGGAGAGGAAGCAATTTACCGATATAAAGTCTTGCTTATCGAAAAAGGAAAAGTGGGAGACTTCACCAGCTGCATCCCATTCGAGGGACACGAGAACATCGCCTTCACTGACTACGATATTGAGAACCTGCCATTCTAGGACGTATGGCGAGTGAATTATGCAAGGCTTGCGATGCCGGGCGAAACTGCTTAAATGGGCGATACTGCCCGGCACGCAAGCAATATGTAGAACATCAGGCAATAAGTGAATGCAATGAGCGATTTCGCAACAAGGGAGAAGAACAGAACGTACTACCAGGAGCACCGGGAACAGATCCTCAGAGCCACAAAGGAGTGGCGAAAGAGAAACCGGGAAAAATACCGGGCGTATCAGAAAGAGTACTGGAGTAAGCACTACCGGAACTACGGTACAAAGAACCGGGTAGCTGACAGAGCGATGCGTGAGAGAAAGAAGCCGGACGTAGAGAAGGCTCTTTCCATGTTCAAGAATCCGCAGCAGGCAGCGCATCTGGCATGGCTGCTAGAAAACAAAAAGAATAATCGGTCGTGAGTTCAATAATAGAGTTTTTAACCAGCGAGGACAGAAGGGGATGGCTCCCTATAAAAACAAATAAACTTATAACATCTTGAAATTTTGATAGGCGAGCCGGAAACGCATCTCCCGAAGTCTGACAACAAACAAAGAAAGCGAGGTGGTACATGAAGAAGTAAGAAAAAGAAATCGTTAGAAAATTATGCTTTTATTCATTCGGCTGGCGGTGGAAGAAGGAAGAACCCTGCAGCATATACATTTTGTTATTCATTTATTTTGCAAGCGCAGGCACAACTTCCGGAATCCCTGCCAGCTTTCTCTATCGCAATCGAAAAGAAGGGAAAGAAAGGGGTAGGGGAAAGATAGGGATAATAACGCATGTGTGCACGTATATGCGCACGTAAAGGGTGTTGGATAATAAACTACACCAGCAAAACAAAATAAACGCTTATGCGTGAAATTTAAACAAAATAAGTACTTTAAAGAAAAAATGGAAAAAGGAACAGTTATAATTGGAATCGACCCCGACAACCAAGAAAGCGGAGTTGGAGCAGTCTTTGACGACAAGAAGTTTCTCGCCTATAAAATGAATTTTCCTTCATTGATAGATTACCTCAAGGCTATGAACGAGAGTTGCAAAAAGATTAAGGTCGTTATTGAAGGCGGCTGGCTCAACAAAAGCAACTGGCATGTGCTTAATCGTTTCATGACAGCAGTCAAGGCAGCAGCCATCGGACACTCTACTGGGATGAACCATCAGACCGGAATCTTGATTGTCGAGTGCTGCAAACACTACAATATCCCCTGCGAAATCATCAAGCCACTGAAGAAGTGCTGGAAGGGTAAAGACGGAAAAATCACGCAAGACGAAATTGCTTATTTTGTAAGCGCAGGAGAGAAAATGCCGAGAATGAACCAAGACCAGAGAGACGCACTTCTCCTCGCATGGGTCTGCGCAGGATACCCGGTCAGAGTGATGCCGAAGAAACCGCAGACAACCCTGCAGAAAACCATCAGAGCCTTTGATGGATAAAATAAAAGCGAAGTGTTGGAAAAAGTTAAAAGTGTGCAAAGAACAAACAACTAAAGCAAAAAAGTCGTATCTTTGCGTCAGTGTTTATCAGATAAACACGTATTTCGGACTTAAAACAGAAGAAAATGAAAACAGAAGAAATCGCACTATCGAGGGTCAGCGAGAACGACGCGAACCCTAGAACCATAACTGAGGCGAGTTTTCAAAAGCTGGTCAAGAGCATCCTTGTATTTCCTAAGATGCTCCAGCTTCGCCCTATAGTCGTAGACGAAACCTACAAGGTACTGGGTGGCAATATGAGAACGAGGGCACTCTGCCACATCGTGAGCATGACACCGGAAGCCATCAAGGACGTTCTCGACACAGACCAGCGGCTGACCGATTCAGAGAAGCGGTTAATCGCCTACTACTGGAACCTGTGGCAGGAGCAGCCAACTGCAACGATCGTCAAGGCATCAGACCTCACGGAAGCGCAGAAGAAAGAATTCATCATTAAGGACAATGCAGGCTTCGGAGACTGGGACACCGAAGCACTGGCAAATCAGTTCGGAGACCAGCCGCTGACAGACTGGGCAATCCCACAATGGATTCTCGGTATGGCAGGCATCAGCAATGAGCAAAAGGAGGGGGGCGATACTCCAACGGAAGGAGAAGGAGCACCGAAACCAAGCCTAGTGGATAAGTTTGTCGTTCCTCCCTTCTCAATCCTCGACACACGCCAAGGCTACTGGGTTGAGCGCAAGAAGCAATGGCGTGCCATCGTTTCCAGCAAGGACATCGGGGCAAGCCGTGAACAGACCCTCGTCCGTTCCAAGGAAATGCGATACAAGGAACTGTACTCCAAGAGCGAGAAGTTCAGAAAAGAGAAAGGCATCTCTTTCGATGAGTATCTCGAGAACTATGTATCGCCCGAAGAGAAAGCCAAGGCAGACCGTAGCGTATTGGCGCAAGGCACAAGCCTTTTCGACCCGGTGTTGGCTGAAATCATCATGCGATGGTTCTGCAAGCCGCATGGCAAGATTATCGACCCATTCGGAGGAGAGCAGACAAAGGGCGTTGTTGCTGGCACGCTAGGCTACGACTATCAAGCTGTGGAAATCCGCAAGGAGCAGGTCGACATCAACACGGAAGCGACCAAGGACTACGGCAGCGTGAAATATTTCTGCGGTGATTCTAACAACATCGGGCAGATAATCAAAGACAGCGATTTCGACCTCTGTTTCACCTCGCCACCATACTACGACCTGGAAGTCTACAGCAAGGAAGACATGAGCGCACTCGGCACATACGAGGAATTTATGAGCCAGTACGAGAACATCTTCAGGCAATGCGTAGACAAAATGAAGGATGGCTCATTCCTGGTTGTCAAGATTGGGGAGGTGCGAAACAAGAAGAACGGAGAGTACCGGAATTTCGTTGGAGACAATATCTCCACCTTCCTGCGGCTCGGTCTTCACTATTACAACGAACTCATCCTGATCGAGCAGGTCGCATCCCGATGCCTGAGAGCAGACGGAGGCATGAAATCACGCAAGACACAGAAGTGCCACCAAAACGTTCTCGTTTTCTATAAAGGCGAAATGGACGAAATCAAGAAGACATTCGAGGAAATGAGAATGCCCGAAAAGATGCACACCAACGTGCTGGTATTCTACAAGGGCGACCCGAAACACGTCCAAGACCATTTCCAGCCTATCGAATACAACGAGGAAGAAGCGCAACAGCTTGCGGACACCTTCAACAGCGTAGCACCACCAGCAGGAGAGGAAGAACAACCAGCAGAGGAAGGAGGGCAGAGCGATGAAGACACTGACGATTGACATCAGCCAAAGGGCAAAAACAATCCGTGCCTGCATCATCAAGCGGCACATGGAAGAGAACCACATCGACCGCTGCGTCTGTTTCTCCTGCGGCAACGCATCAAGAGCCATCAAGGAGGCAGGCATCCCCTGCGTGGAAATTTCTCCCGGTGGCGATTTGAGTGCGAACCGCTGGTGGAGCATGAACGAGATACGCAACACCTTCCCCGATTCCTTCGATGCAACGAGCGGACACCTGCCAATGGATATGATGAACCAACTGGCAGCGGAATACAGAACGACTTTTTCCGACATCATCAAGAAGGGACAGACCTACACCATACCGACTGGAAGCGGTGAGACCGTAATCTGCCTGCGGATGGCTTTTCCTAGGTCGCATTTTATTGCGCAATGGGATAACCAAGACCCAAGCTGCGAGTACTCAGAACAAGCACCGATGGCGCAACTGGTAAAAGCAACCGGGGAATGGGAGATAATAAACGGATGAGACAATATGCGGACGTATGCGGCACGTTCTCAAACCATGCGTATAACTAAGCGTGATTGAAATGTTCGAGCCGTGTGCGCGAAATTCGCAGAAAATAACCTCCAAGGGAGCGGAAACGAAAAAGGCAGGAGATTAACCCCTGCCCATCGCTTTAATAATACATTGATTGATGAAGTCGCTGCGGTCTTTCTTATCGACCCCTGCCAAGATGTTAGCCACGTCCTCGGTAGCACCGAAATAGAATGTTGCAGCGTATTTCTTCGTTCGCCCTGCACCCTTGCGAGCACCTCCCCAAGATTTGGAGGTAGTTTCATTCGTAGTACTCATAATGTTAAAAATTTGGTGATATGAAAATTAATTCGTAAATTTGCAAACGAAATCCCAAAGTGGGGTGGTGGTTCGAGCACCACCCCTTGGAGTTAGAATAATCTAATCGTAAATGATAAGATTTCTATTTTCCAAATCTTTAATGAAATTTTCAGTACGTTCATAAGACTTTGGGATTTCATTTTACTTTTCCCTCATCCTCGGAAGGTTTCAGTAAGTAAGGACACTTCCCTTATTACGTTTGCAAAGATACGAAATTTATTTGAAATATGCAAGTTTTTCAAGTAGAATTTTTATAAAAAATCAAATAAATTTCAAGGAATCAAAATATGCCACAAGGTAACAACAATAAACATCGAGCGCAGAAAATCGACATCGAGAACCGCCTGCAGATTATCGCACCCTTATACCGCAGAGGATGGACGGAGCGAGAAATCACGACAGAGGTTCGCAAGCGGCTCGACAGACCGAAATACAATCAAGCACACTGCGACATTCAGCGGTTATTGAAGGAGTGGAGGGAAGAGAGACTGACCGACACAGACGAGAAAATAACCAGCGAGGTGGCAAGATTGAAGCTGGTGATACGTGAAGCGTGGGAAGCGTGGGAGAAATCCAAAGAGGACTACCACGAAAAGACAGCGACCCAGCAGGGACTGCCACTCTTTGATGAGCGAGGAAAGCAGATTTCCATCGAGACCGTCAAGGCGATAATGTACGATGCCGAGAAGCGAGGATTCGGAGAACCACGCTACCTCGACATCATCATCAAGGCAGAGACGCAGATTTGCAAGCTGCTCGGACTTGATAAGGTCGTGCTCGACCTGAACGCAGGATTCCAAGGCGGCATCGAGGTACGCTACATCAACTCGGGACACCAGTGTGCATCCAGCGAGCAGGAAGTAATCGAGCGTGAGGGATTGGATAAAGAATAATTTAACCATAATTTTGTTTTAAGTTTTTATTGTTTGAAAGAATGGCACTATTTGACGTTATTGGTGAGCTGTATGATCCGAATGCGGACGTGAAGCCAAGGTTTCTCGTAAACCAAGGAGGCACGTCCTCGGGGAAGACATACACCATCATGCAGCGTCTTATAGTGCTTTCTTTTGAACACCCCATGGCAATTATCACGGTGTGCGGTCAAGACCTCCCGAACTTGAAAGTGGGAGCCATGCGAGACCTCGACACCATCCTGCACACAAGGGCAGAGTTGCTGGACTGGTTCAAGAACAACAAGAGCGACAGCAGCTACCGAGGGAAGAACGGCTCAATCATCGAGTTCAAGAGTTACCAAGATGCGCAGGATGCTAAGAACGGAAAGCGAGACTATCTGTTTGTTAACGAGGCGAACGGTGTGCCCTACGAAGTGTTTTGGCAGCTTGCCATCCGAACCCGAAAGCAGGTGTTCATCGATTACAACCCTTCTGCAAGGTTCTGGGTGCACAACAATATCATCGGCAGGGATGATTGCAGGTTGATCCTGAGCGACCACCGAAACAACCGATTCCTTACTGAGCAGGAGCACAAGAAAATTGAAGAGATTGACGACCCCGAACTGTGGCGAGTGTACGCTAGAGGACTGACCGGAAAGATAACCGGGCTTATCTTCACTAATTGGGGCATCGTTGACAAGCTGCCACCAAGGGAGGAGTGGAAGATGGAATGCAGGGGTATGGACTTCGGATTCACCAACGACCCAACTGCGCTGGAGCACGTTATTTTGGCACACGGAGAGTTATGGGTGGACGAAGAAATCTACCAGCCTGGAATGACGAACGATGACATCGCAGACCGATGCAAGGAACAAGGACGGACGAAACGTGACCTTATCATTGCGGATTCGGCAGAGCCTAAGAGCATTCAGGAGATACACAACCGAGGGCTGTGGATAATCGGCAGCACCAAGGGAGCGGACAGCATCAACAACGGCATCGACATCTTGAAGCGTTTCCGCATCAACATAACAAGACGCAGCCACGGCATAATCGGAAACATGCAGCAATACAAGTGGAAGAAGTCAAGGGATGGAGAGACCACGAACCAGCCTATAGACGCATTTAACCACGGCATAGACGCAATACGATACGTAGCCTTAAAGAAGTTATCCATAGCAAGCCATGGAACGGCTAGGGCGCACGTATTAAGGCAAAGATAACGACAAAAAATATAAAGCGTATGGATAATAACACTACATTCAAGTACTGGCTGGCAGTGGCAAGGCACACCAGCTATAAAATCGGCAAGCAGCCACGACCAGCGTTTGTCGGAGGAAAACAAGTGCCCGACAATCTCAACCAGCTATCAATCGGGCAGCTGATTGACCTTTCCCAGCTATCAGACAGCGAGGAAAGTCTGTATCAGATAGTGACAACCGTCCTCGGTCTGAGCCACAAGGAAGTGGAGCAGGCTAGGGCGGTTGATGTTGTTATGCTCATCGGCTGGGTAACAGCAGAGGTGGAGCGCATCAACAAGCTCTTCGAGAGCACAGACACAGCGAAGCCAACACGACTGGAGAAGGAGGCAGGCATCGATACCCTGCGCTTTGGCTTATTCGGCATGCTCGACTGGTATGCGGTAAGGATGGGCATCAGCGACCACGACCAAGTATTAAAAACGCCATGGCTTCGCATCTACAAGTGCATGGAAATGGACAACAAGAGAAGCGTGTACGAGCGAAACCTGCAGAAGTTGCAGGCAGAAGAAATGAAACGAAAATCCAGATAATTATGGCAACAATCAGAGAAACATTGAAGCAGCTGGCAGCAGACACGCTACCAGACTACACCTACCTATTCGAGGACTGGGACACAGCGGACACCAAGCTGGAGAAACTGAACTATCCGGCAATCGTCTGCATCATCCCAGCCAGCGGCACGACAGAGATACGAAACGGCAGAGTATACGATACCGTAAACGTTGCCCTGGCTTATCTCGACACCGTACCGAGGGGAGCAGAAGGAGAAGACAACGGAGAGTGCATCGACCGAATGAAGGTGGCAGGGGCAAGGATGATACGAGCCATCAACCAGTCGCACCAGTTTGAACCATTGGAAGGGCAGCAGTACTACGAGACAATCATCGAGCGTTTGAGCACGATCGTGTCGGGCGTAATGTACTCCCTTCAGCTGACACAGAGCATAGGAGGGTGTGAGGTATGAGCAAGGGAGGTATTCAATTCGACCCCAAGGCGGCATCGCTCATCATGCGTGAGGAAGTGGAGAGAGCACGGCAGCTTATCATCAACCACATTCGTATCAACGGACAGAACGCATCAGGGCGAACGATAGCGAGCCTAAAGGTGGAGCAGCCCAGCGAGGAAGAAACCATCCTCTGGGGGCACAAGCCATTCGGGGTTCTCGAAACCGGACGAAGGTCAGGCAAGATACCCTACGGCTTTGCTGGCATCATCCGGCAGTGGATGAAGGACAAGGGACTGCACGGCAGACCTATCCCCTACAAGACCGACCGGGCACACAAGTACACTCCACAAGAGCGTGGCGACATGAGCATGGCAGGAGCCATCGCCCACACCATCGCAAACAAGGGTTCTAAACTGCACCGGACTGGCGGCAGGGCTGACGTATACAGCAACGTTGTGCCCGACACAATGAAACGGCTCGGACAGCGACTTATTTTCTTAATCCACCAGTCGGTGGGAAGTATCAAACTAAACAATGAGACGGTATGAGACAGACAGTGAACAACGGATATTCTTTTTTCTACCCCGATGAAGTATACTTTGCATTTTTGCCTTGCATTATCAAAGCAAGTGGAAGTAACCTTTCGTGGATTGAGGTAATAATCAGATGTGGCAACAAGGAACGAGCCTACAATGTGGAGGCGTTCAACAGTGAGTGCATAACAGACTTCAAGACATACGTGCAAGCTCTTTTTGACGGACGTATCAATGCAGCCTATGATTGGACAATAAACTATGATTCCAGCGTTCTAAACCTTCTAGTGGGCATCGAGGTCAACGTATACGATGACAGAGACGAACAGCTTGCGAGCATCGACTTCACCACGAACATGGTTTGGGGCGCACCAAAGTATGGGGAGACCTGGAACGGCTACAAACGTATTACATGGTTTACTCATTATCCGTTCACCTTTGGCATATACTTAAGCAAGTTGAACGCAAACCTACTAATCGGTTACGAGGAAGCACCAAATAAGCTACTGAAGATTCCGGTTAACGGTATGGTGGACTTCTACGCAGGCATATTGCCTAGTGGTGCAAAATACTGGAACATATACGATTATGATGGAGAGATTCAGCAGGGAACGTTTGACAATACTTTCGACCTTACTTTCAGATTAACCACCGGAGGTAAGCAGTCACTATTGTTACGCATCGACAGAGACGATGCTGAGAGTGGTATCTATCTGCGTTGGATTGACCGGCACGGATTCATCCGCTATTGGCTCTTTGCGGCTGGGGAGGAAACGAGGGAGATAGCCAGCGACCTGAGTTTCATACGCAACAATTTAGCCGATTATCTATACGGCTACTATGGCGATAATGGAAGAAGGCAGGGATACGAGCGTACGGATTCAATCAAACTTTGTGCTCCGTTGGTTGACAGTGATACGTTCGATATGCTACAAGACCTAGCCAGCAGCCCGGTCGTTGACATGTACCTAGGGGGAGACTGGACGCAAGAGGAAGACATGTGGATGAGCGTAACAATCAAGGCAGGAAGCTACACGAAGAGCACAGCTTGCTTGCAGGATTTCGTGTGCGAAATGATTATTAACAACATTAACGTTCAGAGACTATGATAGACCAGCAACTTTACATTGACGGTGTTTTGATGGACTTGCCGGAGAACACCGATGTGGTGCTCGACATCAAGAGCAACCTTTTTCGTGACGTCACGAAAATGACCTCGAACTACACGTACACCATCCAGTTGCCACGGACGGTGCACAATCTTTCAGTATTGCAGCAAGCGGACAGACCGAAGAGCGGCAGCAGATACCCCTATATTTTCCATAAGTGCAGTTATTTCCGTGGAGGTGTGCAAATTATCAAGGACGGACGTTTGAACGTTCTGAGCATCGAGGAAAATATCGAGGTCTCAATCTATTGGGGTATAATGCCAGCGTTCACGAAGCTACTAGAGAGCGGAATGAAACTGAACGAACTGGGAGTGACAGACAGAGTGCTTTTTGAAAAGTACAACACTCCAAACACCAGGGAGGAAGCCGTGAGCAATGGGATATTCTTTGCTTATTACAATCCATACCGAATTGAGAGCAAAGGTAACTTTGGCATTAATTTGGTGCAGAGGAATAAATATACCACGACACAATACTCGCCTAGCCGTGGACGCATCAGAACAGGTACAGAGGTCGGAAAGTATATAAGCGGAAATATAGAGAGCGCATCGAACATGATCTGTGCTCTTATCCCTTTCTTGCCATCATCAACGGCAAAGGTGCAAGCGCAAGGAAAGGGCGATTACAGAAGCTATGCAGTACTGGATAAGTACATGCGGGTTATATCCGTGAGCGGAGAAGATGAGACGCTGGAAGCATACACCATCAGAGGAGAGGCTAGAGCTGCATACCTCGTAGTGAATGCACCTGCCGAATATTACAGCACTCTGTCGCTATCAGTTACCGGGCTGACACCTATGCACGAAATGATAGATGGCGATAATAAGGAGGATTTCGTAGGCGATGATGTGGCGGTGGATGAATATAAAACGTCCCCAAAATTCTTGCAGCCATGTGTGACCGTAAACTGGCTATTGTCAAGGATAGCGAGGAAGTCGGGCGTATCTTTCGTTTGGCAGGATGATGAAGCAAAGAAGATGTTGAACAACCTCGTTGTGCCTATAATCAACAACAAGGCAGACGACAAGACAATCATCGGTAATCTGACCGCAGACGTTAAGAGCCGTGACGGACTGGGAGCACTTTCCTTTTCCGTCAACAACTCATTGACGTCAGTCACACCAAGCACTGGCAGCGATGTACAGAAACTGACGATAACGAAGGATTGCGAACTGACCTTTGATGTGCAAGTGCAATACTACGTCAGACATCAGTTTGAAGACGCAGCGGAGATTCAGTTGCCTATGGGCGTGAAAATGACCGTAACAACACCAAGTACCACCGGAGGTGAGGCATCCACGCAGGAATACGAGTTCGGAGATTTGAAGTACGAGGATGGACAGGTTAAGTACCCGGTCGTACTACGCAGATATGCTATCGATGGCTATCTTTATTTGCTTTCGGCAGGGACAAACACTATATCGCTAAAGAAGGACGATGTACTGACGTTTGAGACTATCATGCACGGAATAAACACAGTCAACATGCCTTCCGTTTATGGCGGCAAAATCACTGCGAGCGTCAAGAGTGGGGACAGCGTTCCGATTGGTGGAAGTTTCCCTATCGGCATAAACCTGCCTGAAATCGAGGTAACAAACTTCATTAAGTTTTTGGCTTTGATAACTGGCTCGTTCCCTAGGCAACTGACCAACAGCACGCAGGTGCAGTTTATCATGTTTACCAGAGTTTGGGCAAACAAGGCGAACGCCTACGACTGGAGCGGAAAACTCATTCCGTATGACCGCCAAGGTGCACCACGGAAAAGCGAGTATTCCGTTTCAGACTTTATGCAACACAACCGCTACAAGTGGAAGGAAGACGAAGAGACAACCGGGGACTATGATGCAGACCTCGTAATCAGCAACCAGACTTTGGACTATGAGCAGGACACGTGGACGCTACCTTTTGCAGCCAGCGATGACAACCGCATACCGATAAGAACACTGGATTCTTTCGGCATGAAGAATGGTGGAGAGTATAAGGGATGCAAGGAGCGAATAATGACGCTTAGGGATGACAAGGAGCAGGCGGCACTGCGATTCGACATTGACCTTCAGAACATCTTCGATACGAAGTACAAGCAGCTTGCAGCAAGCATCACCAAGGCGCACGTAATCACAGAGCGGCTCAATCTGTCGGACTTGGATATTCTGGATTTTGACGAGACGAAGCCAGTGTACCTTGCCCAGTATGGAGCGTATTTTGCGGTTCTCGAAATCAAGACCACAAACAGCGGATATTGCGAGGTTACAATGATAGAGTTGAACAACTAAAAAGAACGAACTATGGTAAGTGAAGACAAACAGCAGATTCTTGACATCAAGGTCAAGTACGAGGATGCAATCTACGGCATCATCAGATACAAGGAGAAGATAGACCAGCTAAAGGCAAGCATCAAGGACTTGCAGCAGCAGGAAAAAGACAAGACCATCACGACCAACGAGATGAAGGTGCAGACGGAAGCCATCAACGCAACCATCAAGGAGTACCAGTACAACGTGCGTGCCCTGCAGAAGGAGATACAGAACAATGTGCGCACAGAGAACGAGCAGGAGGGCAGCTTGAAGCAGCTGCGTGCCCAGCTTTCCAATGCCACCAAGAAGTATGACGAAATGGCGAAGGCAGAACGTGAGGGAGCGAAGGGGCAAGCCCTAGCCAAGCATATCAACGAGATAACTGACAAGTTGAAGTTGGCTGAGGAGGAGACGCAACGATATTATCGCAACGTTGGCAATTACTACAACTCGATGATGCAAGCAGCAGATGACCTGCAGGGGACGGAGTTCTTTGGTATGGATATTGTCAATGATACCGAGGTTAGCAACATCATCAAACTGGCGCAGAATATGGATGGACTGACAGACAAGCTGAAGGCGTTCGGTAAGACCGCAATCGGCTTGGTTATGAATCCATATTTTGCTGCACTCGCTGGCGTTGTCGGAGTTGGTATGACATTCAAGTGGTTCTATGACTACAACAAGGGATTGCTGGAAGCCACACGACTGACAAGGGAGTTCACTGGGTACACCGGGGAAGCATTGGAGACGATGAGGAACAGCATAGCAGCCACAGCGGACACGATGGGAAAGGATTTCAAGGACGTTCTTGGAACGGCTGACAACCTTATGGCTAATTTTCATCTATCGGGCGAGCAGGCGATGGACGTAATCAACAAGGGCTTTGCGAGCGGTGCAGACCTATCGGGCGATATGTTGCAGAAGATACAGCAGTATGCGCCTACCTTCCACGATGCAGGAATATCGGCAGACCAGATGGTTGCTATCATCCAGCAGACACGTAGCGGTATCTTCAGCGACAAGGGTCTCGACATCATCGATATGGCGAGCAAGAAAATTCGTGAGATGAGCAGCGGCACGGCTTCCAGCCTTGATGCTATCGGTATTTCAAGCAAGCAAGTGCAGGAAGACCTAGCCAAAGGAACGAAAAGTACCTTCGATGTTATCCAAGAGGTCAGCACGAAGATGAAGAACTTCGGAGCGGACAGCCAGCAGGTGGGCGATGTTCTGAAGAACGTCTTCGGAAAGCAGGGAGCGCAAGCAGGTATTCAGCTTATCGAACAGCTCGACACGATGAGCACCAGCCTTGATGAAGTGAAGAAGCAGACTGGAACTTGGGGAGATGTACAGCTGGAGAACATCAAGTTACAAAAGGAACTGAACACCTATATGAGTTCTATGTTCGATTTCAGTCAAAAGGGCTTTGCATCAATCATCACGGCAGGAAAGCAATTCGGCACGAAGGTTCTCATTCAGATAATGAAGGGTTTGTTCAATACCATCAACTACTTCATCGACTGGTACAATGATAGCCTTCTGTTGCGAGGGGTAATCAATGCGCTCGGCACAAGTTTCCGCTTGATGTGGAACGCAATCAAACTCGTATGCAATCTCGGAATAGACGCATTCAAGAGGATGGGCTTTGCAGCCAAGGGCATGCTTGATATTCTCGAAGGTATCGTGACTTTTGACCTATCCAAGGCACAGAAGGGATTCAAGGAAATATTCGATATTTCCGGCACTATCAAGGAAGCATGGCACGACATCAAGAACGCTGGAATAGAGATAGGCAATTCCTTCGCTGACGGATTCGAGAACACCGTGCACGGAAGACTGAACCATCTGAAACTTGCGAACCTAGACGGTGGAGCGACCAGCAGCGAGCCAGCGAGCGGAAACAAGGGAACGACACCAGCAGCCAAGGGCAGCACTGCCAAGACCAAGGCACAGAGAGCCAAGGAAGAAGCGGAAGCAAAGGCAGAGGCAGAGCGCAGGAAGAAGCAGGAAAAGGAATTGCAGGCACAGATTGCACTTATCCAGTTCAAGTACAACGAGCAAGTAATGGACGCAAAGAAGCGATACCTCGCAGGCATGTACGACAACGAGCGAGACTACAACAACGACCTCGAACAGCTGGAGAAGAACATGGTAGCTAGGAGTATTGACGCATACGTGGCGGCAGGACAAATCGGAGCGGAAAAGGCGCAGGAAATGCAGGCAAAACTTCTCGACATCATGATCAAGTCGAAGGCGGACTTGAAGAATCAAGCCAAGGAGATTGTGGACGAACTCAACAAGGAGTTCGAGGACGCAGAGAAGGCACGCAAGGATGCGGACATCATGAATGGTGGCACTGGAGAGGAAGACGATGCAGCCAAGCTGGAGAGATACAAGGCTTTCCTTCAGAGCAAGATGGACGCCTACAAGAACTATGCAGCCGTGCAAGAGCAGCTACAGAAGGATTTGAGCGATGCAGAAGTCAAGGAGCAAGAGGAAGCTAACAAGAAAAAGGCAGCTTTGACGGAAGAGCAACTGAAAATGATGAGCGACATGATACAGACCATGGGAGACGGTCTGTCCGAGTTCTTCGAGAGCGAGGATAAATCGCTGCACTCATTCCTCAAATCGATGCTGACATCAATGCTTGACGCTATCGAAATAGCAGTTAACGCTTACTATGCACAGATCCTCGCCAAGGAGATTGCAAGCAAGTCGTGGGGAGGTGTTGCGAGTGCAGCAGCATTAATGGTACTTATCAAGGCAGCCTTTGCAGGAGCAAAAGCACTCGTCAAGGGCTTCTCCACTGGCGGCTACGTCCAAGGCTCGGGCACTGGAACCAGCGACAGCATCCCGGCAAGGCTTTCCAATGGCGAGAGCGTAATGACCGCCAAGGCGACATCGATGTTCAGCCCTATATTATCCGCATTCAACCAGCTAGGCGGTGGTGTTCCTATCGTAGCGAACAACGGAGGCAGCAACATCGGCATGGATATGCTGGCGGCAGCTGTAGCTAGAGGGTATCAGATGGCTCCACAGCCAGTAGTGAGCGTGGAAGAAATAAACCGAACCCAGCGGAGAGTGCAGACGATAGAGAATATCGGCAGGTTCTAAGGGTTGCAGTTATTTCATCAAGATTTGCGTTCTGAGCGGTTTTCGCTTGAAGGTGGTAAAGTTACACACCCAAGGCAATAAAAGCCGCTTAGAGCGCAAAATTTTGGCTTGTTTAGAAAAATTAACTGCTTATGAGATAAACATACCAAAAATAATCGTATCTTTGCAGCGTTTTAAAACTTAAAAAATCACGATTCAATGGCAAAACTCAGAATATACAACGACATCGACAGCCAAGACAACAAGTTCTGGTATCAATGGTGGGGAGGTGATTGCGTGTGTTTTCAAGACATAGATGCTTTTGCAGCAAGCATACCGAAAGACGATGATACAATCGATATGCGCATCTTCTGCAATGGCGGCTCTGTTGTCGAAGGTTGGGCGATATACGACCGACTGCGGCAGAGCGGCAAGAAGATTTCCTGCACCGTAGAGGGCAAGGCAGCATCCATGGCAACAATCATCATGCTCGCAGCACCAAAGGAGAGCCGCAAGGCATACGAGAACGCTGCCTTCCTGCTGCACAATCCGTGGGTTCCTGGCTGGGGGTTGGGCGACCAGCTGAACGCAAAGGACTTGAAGAACCTGGGCGAGGAAATGCAGATGTGGCAGGATAAGATGGTGGACGCATACGTAGAGCGGTGCGAGTGCGACCGGGAAGAGATACAAGCCCTTATGGATAAGGACATCTTCATCAACACCAGCGAGGCTTTGCGCCTAGGTCTTATCAGCAGCACCATTGTACCACTCAGCGCAAGCGCATCAAAACGCAACATAGAAAATTTTATTAATTCAAAACAACAAAATCCAAAAGCAATGGAGAAAAAGACAGAAGTAAAGGCTTCTCTCCTCGACAAGATTCTCGCCCAGTTGGGCGTGAAGACACTGGAGGAAGCAGAGCAGGTGGTGGAAGAGCCACAAGCCAAGGCAGAGCCAAAGGCGATGGAACTCAACACATCGGACGGTCAAGTTCTGACCGTTGAGCGTGAAGAGGGAGATCCACAAGTTGGCGACAAGGCAAGTCCGGACGGAACGTTTGAAATGCCGGACGGTAAGACAATTGTTGTCGAGGACGGTGTAATTACCGACATTCAGACCGCAGACAACACCGACAACGACACCGACAATGAGGGCGGTGAAGGCGGTGATGGCGGCAGCGCATCAAGCACCGACAACGACACCGTAGCCAAGTTGAAGCAGCAGGTAGCAGCACTCAAACAGCAGTTGAACGACACCAAGGCACAGCTGGCAGGCGCACAGAAACTCGCAAAGAGCAAGGAAGACATGCGCATCCTGAATGCCGTGAAGATGGCAGGCGGTGCTGAGAAGGTGTTGGCAGGCTACAGCAGCCACTACCAGCCAGCGCAGCGACAGCCAAGCGGCAAGGGCGCAGGCGACAACGTGAACGCTGTCGAGGAAGGCAAGAACGCCATCAAGGAGAGACTTGCCAAGCTCCACAGAAAGGGCAAGAAATAATCAAGTATTAACCCATTAAATCAAAAGAAAATAATGGCAGGATTTACAAAACAGCAACTCGAGAACCTTAAACTCGAGCCAGAAAACCTCGCAAGCATCAAGGATGCCGTGCAGGAAACCTTCTACAACGATGAAGATTTCTCTTCATTCGTGAACATTCAGAAGGTCAAAGAGAAAGACCCTATCGCTCTTCTCGGAGAGATGGAAATGGTCGGTAAGAAGGGTGGCGGTTGCGACCCTACCTACGAAGAGAAGGGAATCGCCAACTCTCAGAAGCGTTGGGAACTCGGACAGTGGGAAATCCCTCTCAAGATTTGCTACGAGGCATTGAAGGGAACCATCGCAGAGTATTCATTGAAGACTGGTACAGCCATTGGCGACCTCACCAGCACCGACTTCATGACAATCTATGCAGATGCACTCCAGCGAGCCATGCAGCAGATGATTTGGCGTTTCGGCTGGCTTGGCGACAAGGAAGCAGCACTGGCAAGTGAAGAAGGTGGCGGTGGCGGCAAGCTGACAGCAGGCTTAGATGTCAGTAATTTCAACGTCTGCGATGGTCTGTTCAAGCGCATCTTTACAGCCACAGCGACCAAACATACCGCCATCGCAGCCAACAGCGAGACCACGGCAGCATTGCAGATTTCTGCATTGCGCAAGAGTGGTGCGGCTACTACACTTGTAGACACCATTTTGATGGATGCAGACACACGTATCGTTGACGACAGCGATGCCGTATTGCTCATGACACGCTCGCTTGCTGACGCATTAACCTACGACCTCAAGAAGACCTACCACGACATTATGCCATGGGAGAAGTTGTTCGATGGCTTCGAAGTAGCGACCTACAACGGAGTGAAGATTGCACGTGTCGGCATCTGGGACAGAATGATTAAAGCATACGAGAAGGGCGCAACGACAGTCAACCTTCCACACCGTGCGGTATTCTGCAACCCTAAGCACCTTATGATTGGTACAGACGCAGACAATCTCATCAGCGACCTCGACATCTGGTTCGACCAGAAGGAGCGCAGAAACTATCTCTATGCTACTGGTAAGATTGGAACGGCTCTCCTCGAAGAGGACATGATCCATGCAGCTTACTAATCGCTCCAAATTTTCAGTTTAGTATTAAGTTATTTTGACAATCCTCAACACCCACAAAACGGTGTTGGGGATATAACAATTAAAAACGAATTAATATGGCAACAACTTGCGAGAGCCTTATCGCTCAGGACATCATCATCCCTTGCGAAGACCAAGTAACAAAGGGACTGGAGGGCGATGGACTTATCATCAACCGAGACGACATCGACTTCACCAAGTCCGTTGTAGCGGGCAATATAATTAAAACATTAGTTTTGAAGACTGGCAAGAAAGCATACGCTATCCGGCAGGAAGGCAGCAAGCCATTCACTGGAACCAAGACCGAGCTGACCGTTGGCACGTATCGCAACAGCTGGAAGAATACCGTAGCAGTCGTGGTATTGGCAAACACACCTGACGTTTGCGCAAATATCATTGACGGACTGGCGAATGGAAAGTTCGTTATCATCCTTCGCAATCTCTCTAAGGGAACGGACGGAAAGGCAGAGTATCAGGTGTTCGGATATGCGCAGGCACTGAAGGCAAGTGCAGGCGAGAACGACAAGTACTCAGACGACACCGAGGGTGGCTGGCTTATCACGCTGGAAGAGGAGAGCGTACCGAAGGCAGCTTATTTCTTCTTCGACACAGACAGCGAGACCACAGCAGCCAAGTATAAGAGCCTTCTGACGGAAGCAGCAGCGTAGCCTATGACATACAAGGAAGCAACAGCCAAGGTCGAGGAGTTGAAGGCTCGTTTCGACAGTCCCTTTGATGCAACCGACAAGGCAGTTATTGAAACTCTATATTTCGAGGTAACACGCAAGCGGTTAGTTCCGACAACCTGCCAGCAGTGTTACCACGATGCTTTAATCGAAATTTATCTAAAACTCAAAAAAGAAAAGGCAATGCCAAAAACATGTAATTACGCTTTGAAGGCAGGTTTTATCATTTCCTGCCCGGATTTCTACCATGGTAAGATTTTCACGAACGAGAACCTGACCGACAAGGTAGCGCATGAATATCTGACGAAGTACCCACACATGGAAAGTTACTTTCAGAAGATACCCAGCGATGAACTCATCGAGAACAAGCAGCAGCCAGAAGGCAGCGACAGCGGTGCAGATGATGCCACCGGGAAAGATCCTGCCGAAAAAGCAGCAGGCAGCGACAAGAAAAAAGACCTCGACCAAGCCGAGAAAGCAGGCAAGGAAGAGTAACAAAACAACAAGTAAAACGACACAAGCAGTATGAACGTTAAGACAGTTAAAAAGCCAAAGCGAAGGGTTGATATTGGCTACGTCAGCCGATTCAAGATGCAGGCATACGGATATGATAATCTTTATCCGCAGAACCTCGCACGCATCACTGAAGCCAGCGGAACGGCAATGCTGTGCCTTAACCGATATGCCCGATTCATTGAGGGCTACGGCTTCGATAGCGACATTCTAGCATCGTTGGCGATGAACCAGCAGGGGGACACGGCAGACGATTTGCTCCGGAACGTAGCGCAAGACCTCGCACGCTTTGGAGGCTTTGCCCTTCATGTAAACTACAACGTTCTAGGGCAGGTGTCGAGCGTGAGCCACGTACCATTTGAGAATTGCCGACTGGAAGAGACGGACGACAAGGGGAACGTGGAGCACGTCTTGTTGCACCCCGACTGGGAGCAGAAGAAAACGAGGAACGGAAAGCGGTTGATGGTGAACGACAAGACTATCGAGCGCATCAACGTTTTCAATCCCGACCCCGACATCGTTCTTGAACAGATTGAGAACGCTGGCGGCATCGACAGCTACAAGGGGCAGATTCTGTGGCAGAGCCTAGACGGAAAGTTCATCTATCCGACAGCCAGCTACGATTCAGCCATCACGGAGATTTCAACCGATGAGGGACTTGGGAACGTCAAGATGCGAAACGTCCGCAACAACTTCCTCGTATCGTGTATGCTTGTAACAAAAAAAGGCGTTCCAAAGTTCAACGAGGAAGGCGAAGAGGTGGAGAGCGGACAGATGATTTCCGATGAAGACCTTTTGCAGTTCCAAGGGGACGAGAACACAGCGAAGATTCTTGCTGTAGAGGTTGAGAACGAGGAAGACGAACCAAAGGTTGTGACTTTCCCTACAAAAAACTTCGACAAGGAGTTTTCCGTGACCGACAGCAGCGTTATCGAGCGCATCTACGCACAGTTCCACCAAGAACTCTTCTACTCAATTCGTATTGGCAAGCTTGGATTCAGCGGACAAGTTATGCAGGACGCTTACGAATACTATGCAGGCGAAGTGACGACCGAGCAGCGATTCATCGAGCGAGCCTTCAAGAAGATTTTCAACAGCTGGCAAGACCCAGCTATTCAGAACCTAGCCCCCAAGCTACAGCCGCTAAAGTATATCAGCAGCGAGGTGGCGGGGAACAACACGATAGATTAATTGATTGAGCCTATGGGAGAACAAAGAAAACAACTTATCACGGTTGATCAGTTCCAAAAACTGGCACGACCGACCAGCACACACCTAGATGAGGATGATGTGAACGCATACATTCGGGAATGCGAAGATGCGAACATCATACCAGCCATCGGGTATGAGCGGTTCAAGGCAGCGACCGAGCAGGGAGAGTGGGGTGATTCAGTATTGCCCGATTTCCAGCCTGCGGTATTCCTGGACGGTGGCGAATACACCACCAAGAAGGAGGGCGATTGCAGTCAAGAAGAAACCAAGGTGCAGAAGTACACCAGCGGAATACGCAAAGCACTCGCTTATTTCACGTATGCGAGGCTTTTTCGTGCCGATGGCACAATTATAAGCCGAGCAGGTGGAATGCGCCACAGAGACGATTATTCAGACCATGTTCAAGATTTGTCGAACAACAAGCAATACAACGACATCATGGACATGGCAGAAAGATATTTATCAGATGCACTCGAATATCTCAAGGCATTCACTTCTCCTTTCGAGGTGAAGGCACAGCGAGGAACAAGGGCACACATTCACGCAATAGGAAACTAAAAGCACATAAGACATGAACGAGGATATTCAAAAAATGCTCCGTATGGCAGAGCTGATACGAGATGCAACGCAGGTTGGAGAAAACACAGCGGTGCGTGTCGGCACGGAAATTTACGACATCGTTGTCGAGTTAAGCAGGATGCTTGCCATGATGGACGATAAACTGGAGAACGATGCGGTCGTTAGGATTATCAAGAGTGAACTCGCCAAGATAACAATAACAGAAGCGCAAATTGCGGATGGGGCGATAACGGCAGCGAAGCTTGCCGATGGCTCTGTAAAGAACAGACACCTAGCATCCAATTGTGTGACCTCAGATAAACTACAACCGGGAGCGGTCAAACACGACCATCTGACCGAGGACTGTATATCAACTGGAAACATCAGAGACGGCAGCGTGACAGCAAAAAAACTCGGCACGGACATCTACAAGGATATTTCAAACAGAGTGACCGACATCGTGACGAAGGACTTCCCTCCAGCAATCACGGAGGAACAGATAACAGATATTACTAGTAAATAACAATTTAAAACAATAGATTATGCAATTTCTAGACGCAATAGGCTTAGCCTATTTCTGGGAGAAGATTAAGGACTGGGCTAATTCTCTTTTTTTTAGCAAGGAAGGTGGTGAAATTAGTCCTGAAAGTGGTTTACATTATATAATTAATGGTGAACAACTAGATGTATCAGTATCTAGTAATGAAAATGAAACTATATCAATTTTCAATGTGGATGAAAATGGAATAAGTGTTAAAAGTATAGTAAGGACTGGAGGTGATGCAACCCAAGTGTTAATGGCAGACGGAAGTTTAAAAACTTTGGGTATTAATGATGGCATTGCAACCCTTGATTCAATGGGCAATGTTCCATTACAGCAATTAGGTAATCTTGATACTACAGTTGCAGAAGTAGTAACTTCTCTTCCTAAAGCTAATATTAAGAAGCATATTTATCTTATTAAAGTTTCTAGTGAAACACAGAATCAATATGAGGAATATCTTTATACTGGTGATACCAGTGCAGAATATGATGCTTCAAAATGGGAGAAACTCGGAGACTTCCGTCCTACAATAGACCTTGCAGATTATGCTAAGAAGAGTGAGGCAATTGATAGACTTATAGTAGAAACACAACCCACAGGACCACATAGTAAACGTCAGTTTATAAGTATTTATAAGGCTGGTAATAGTAGTAACGAAGCGGAGGTTGTAATGCTAGAAGCTACAACTAATATGTCTGGATTTATGTCAGCAGAGGATAAATCTAAACTTGATGGAATTGAAATCAACGCAAACGATTATTCTCTTCCTCTTGCAGCTGCTAATACTAGAGGAGGTATTAAAGTAGGTTATCAAGCTAACAGTGGTTTTCCAGTAAAGTTAGATTCAGAAGAGAGAGCATATGTTACAATTCCAATAGCAACACAAGATAAAAATGGTTTATTTTCTTATACAGACCAAAAGAAACTTGATAGATTAGACCTTAGTAATCTAAGTGATGATGCTATTGTTTATATGAATAATATTTTAAAAAATGTTAGAATAGATAAAGACACTTCTTCTGTAAGTTTAACTTTAGTAGCAGTATCAGATGATGAAACAGAAGTTACTATACAAGCAGCTACTTCCTCTTTGTCAGGTGTTATGTCAGCATCAGATAAAGCAAAGCTTGATGGAATAGCTTCTGGTGCTACAGCAGATTCTGCAATAACTACAGCAGAGATTGATGCATTATTTGCTTAATAATAATTTTAAAAATTAATTAATATGAAATTTTTAGATTTAAATGGATTAAAACATTTACTTGGAAAGATAGTAAAGTATGATAAGGGAACATCTAATATTAGTACCATATCTAACCTAACAGTAGATAATAAGATTAAAACATTGTCTATACAGTCTAAAGCTGGACAAATAGCACATTCATATATAGTATTTCCAAACGTTAATACTATGGATTTTATAGGTGGTGATATTACCCTTGCTATGGAAGCTAATAGAAGTGGTTTACACTTAGAAAAACATCCTTTATTAGAAAAATTATATCCTGAAGAAGCCCAGACACTTAAAGAGACTGATTTATTTATAACTATAGCAGATATTTTATCTACACTTAAAGAGAAAGGAATTATGTCATGAGAAAGAGTACTGGTAGAGCAAAACCAGTAACTCCTAAAGCAGGAGTTACTAAAACCTCAAGAAGATATGCTTGTGGTGGTAAACTTGAACTCTAAGTCGCTGACTTTAGAAATTTAAAAGTAAGACAATATGAAGAAGAATAAGAAACAATTACATGAAGCACTGGCAGTGCTTCTTACCAAACTATCATCGGCAAGGGACAATCCCCTGCTGATGGATAACTACGCTGTAAAAGCCTTGCGCACGGTTCTTTTGGATTTCAAGGAATCGGGCGAGCTTCACGAAGCATACAAGGAGCAGATACAATCCACGCTGGAGAGTGACAACCCCTGGGTAGCTATGATGATGAAGTCAATTGGCGCAGATCCTTCTATTAGGAAGAGCATGACCGATGAAGCCATTGATGGAATGATTGATTCTATGTTAGGAGACGATTAAAACATTTTATTATGAATGACAAGGAGAAAGAACTATGGCGAGTTATAGACAACGTAATCAAGTGTTGCGCCATCGAACTGCCGAGCGGAGAGTTGAGCATTACGAGAGAAGACGTTCTCGGCAAGTCGAGAGCAGAAAACCTCGTAATGACAAGATGTATGGTCGTTGAACAGATGATACACGCAGGATTCAGCATAACGACCACTGCGACCGTATTAAACCGCACCGTTCCAGCAGTGAGACATCTTTGCAAGATGGCGTACACCTATATCAGCACGTCTCGAGTTTATCGACTTGCAACGGCACAAGCGACCTTGCTAAACAAGGACGTAGAGCCGATTTGTATTTAATCAAAAAACAAAAAGAAAATAACCAAAAGCGTTCTTTGACAATAATTCGATAAATACCCCTGCACTAACTTTTTGGAGCGAGCCGAAAATCAGAGTAACTTTGCAGCGGATTCCAATATTTGGTTTCCGTAACGTAATTAACTCAAAATTTTATGGCAGACACAATCGAAAAAGTCTATTGCACTGGGGACGGTGGCAATGACAACCTAGCAGCAGCCTTGCTCGCTAGAGGTAGAGACAATGATCCAGCGACTATGCTGGCAGCAATGAACGGTGGTATGGGCAACTGGATGAATAACCCGTTTGCCTATATGATGATGATGGCTTGGATGCGAGACTGGAATAACCGTGGCGGCAATTTGCAGGACACGGAATTGCAGAATCAGATTGCGAGCCTTCGCACACAGATGCAGGACGGCAATAATACGGCTCTCTTGATGGACGCAGTGAAGGGCAACAACGTTGCTCTTGGTCAGCTGGCGCAGAATCTTAACTGCGATATGAACCAGCTGCAGAATGCAGTCTGTGGCGTGCAGGCAGCAATCCAAAATGTAGGCGGCAAGGTTGGTTTCAGCGCAGAGCGAGTAATCAACGCAGCGAACCTCGGAAACCTCAACATCATCCAGCAGTTGAAGGACTGCTGCTGCACCACGCAGCAGAACATCAATCGTATGGGCTACGAGAACCAGTTGGGGCAGAAGGACATCATCAACGCAATGCAGCAGAATTTCGCCTACACCAATACAGGTGTGGAGCGTGCGGCAAGCAGTCTCAGCAACCTTATCCAGTCTGTTGTTTGCGACTTGAAGACCTCGGGCAAGGAGAATACTCAGCGCATCGTTGACGTTCTCAACAACCACTGGGAGCAAGACCTTCGCATCCAGCTGGAGGACAGCAAGCGCAGAGAGCAGACTGGTTTCATTATCCAGCAGCTGAAGACCACCACAACCACCACTGGTGCGTAGGCGGTCTGAACAAAATCTATCAAGGGGCAACTCGCTGTTCTAGCAGTGAGACCCCTTTTTGTCTATTTATCGAATTATCTAAAAAGAGCGCATTATGGAATTTAAGAATATACAGAGAAATCACCCGGTCTATCTGCTAGACAAGCAGACGGTGGAAGTTAAGGAAGGCAAGGTCGTAGACAACCAGCCGCACATCAACACTGGCATCGCAACCATTTCCAGCAGCGGACAGCCCATGCGAGACGTGACAATCGAGGTGGAGGGAAAGCAGACCATCTACACCATACCCGAACACCTCGGAGTTACCTTTGCAGGCGAAACCGTACTGGCAACCGATAAGGCAGACCTTTTGCCCGAAGTCGGGAAATTGGTAAATGAAGCCGATGAGATAATCAAGGCATACGAGCCAAGCAAGGAGCGGAAAGCGAAGGGCGAAGAACTTCTTGCAGCTTTGAACCCGGCAATCAAGGAGAAGCAGGAAACAGAAAAGCGTTTCAAGGCACTTGAGGGCGATATAAGCGGCATTCGTGGCATGGTTAAACAGTTACTCGACAAACTAGGATAGGAGGGCGCACAATGAAGAAAATTATCGTTTTGCGCCATTCTTGCGATAGCGAGGAAGAGCGACACCAGCATCAAGAGAGCGACATCATCCACAGCTTACCATACGAGAAGGCAGCAAAGGCACTCATGGGAGCCAGTGGGTACGTGGCATACGTTGCCAAGCACGGCTACCACTTCACGAAGCAGCTAGCAATCAAGGCAAGCGAGCAGATGAAGAACGTAGACGGAACGAGCCACCGTTGGACGGTAGACGAAATCCGGCTTGCGACAAACAACGAGATAATCTCAAAGGGCACGACCCTCGGGGATATTCTCTATTTGGCTAATATGGCTTATTCGGACTTCTACCCGAAGGTAATCAAGACCGAGAGCGACTGCGTACAGTATGCTATTGCCGTAGCCAGTGATCCGGACGGATACGAGGGTATGGCATTCTGCAGGTGGACGGCAGACATCATCGGGAAGGGCGTTACCATTGACTGGGAAAAATTGGAATAAACCAAAAAAAAATAAATTGATATGAGCGAAGTATTTCACGATTTTCAGGTGCACCACCTTTATTTGTGCGCCCTAGTAATTTTTATCTGTTTCGCTACAATTCTGATAGCGATGACAATTGACCTGATAGCAGGCATACAGAAGGCGAAGGAACTGCATGTTGCAAGAACTTCAACCGGATTGAAGAAGACGTGCGACAAGGCGAAGAAGTATTTCCCGACATTCGGTATTGCTTCGCTTATGGACGTGGCTACGTGTATTATCTCTCCCTTCCCTCTGTTCGCTATAGCCTGGACGGTGTATCTGCTTCTGTGCGAGTTCAAGAGCATTCGAGAGAAAGCATACGAGAAGGCTGAGATACGCAAGCAAGACCGCACGATGCAGGTGATACTCGAGAACAAGGACGAAATTGCGAAGGCGGTTGTCGAGATAATGAAGGAAGAAAGGAAGAAAGGAGGAGATAATGAGGATAACTAGAGCGCAACTTATTAAGGTAATGCCAAATGCTGGCAGCAGAGCGGACACCTACCTTCCAATCATCAACGGATGGGCAGAGCATTTCCACATTAACACCCCACTGAGGATGGCTCATTATCTTGCGCAAATTGCGCACGAATCCGGCGAGCTCAGATACACCAAGGAACTGGCAAGCGGCAGAGCCTACGAGGGCAGGAAAGACCTCGGCAACACCCAGCAGGGCGATGGCGTGAAGTATAAGGGTAGGGGATTGATACAGATTACCGGGCGAGCCAACTACCGGAAGTATGCCAATTATTGCGGCTTCGATGTTGTGGAAAGTCCCGAACTTCTGGAGCGTTCTCTTGGAGCAACGAAATCCTCGATGTGGGTATTCGACACCTTCGGCTGCAATGAACTGGCAGACAAAGACGACTTGAAGGCTATCCGCAGGAAAATAAACGGAGGGTACAATGGACTGGCAGCCTGCGAGAAGTATTTGAAGCGAGCCAAGGAAGCCATGGAAATCAAGGTGCTTACACAATAAACACATCAATCAAACATTTCAAAGTATGGAAAATTCAAGAAAAGGGCGAAATTTGCGTTCTGTGGCGTTATTTCTCGCCATGCTTATAGTTACCCCACTTTTGATTTTTGGCTGTTCCTGCGCTAAAACAGCGCAAAATAACACGATTTATCACGACAGCGCACACACCAGTGTAAGACGTGACAGCGTGAACCAGCGAAAGATCCACTGGCAGGACACCCGGCAGCAGGACAGCGTAATCAAACATGACAGCGTGCTGGTCTATATCAAGGGCGACACCATAATCAAGGAAAGGTGGCACAATCTTACGACCACCAGATGGAAGACGACAACCAAGACGGACACCATCGTGGGCGACATTTACACATTCGTGACCGACACCGTAAAGGTAAAGTATTACGTGACCCGATACAAGACCAAGGAGGTAGAGAAGCCAGCGAGCACATGGCATAAGATAAGATTATTCGCTGGCGATTGCGTATTGCTATTCCTGGCACTCATTGCCGTTAACTGGATAAAGGAGCGCATCAAGAAGAGAGTTCAATAGGTTCAATCATAATATCAATTTTTAGAAGGGCAGGAAGCGCAGGAGAGCGTTTTTCTGCCCATTTTTGTGCGAAGAACACTTTTCATTGAGAGAAAAGGGGTAGGGGATATGAGTGTTAGATTATATTCATTCTAGCTAATGCGTGCAGGTTATTATTATATAGAGCGTGGAAAGCGTACCGAAAACAGCCGAAAGCGTACCGAAAACGACAGAACACGACCGAAAACAGCCGAAAGCGTACCGAAAACGACAGAACATGACCGAAAACAGCCGTGCTTACGACATAAACAGCCAATAAAAGTTAAAATATTAATATCTTTCGGGAAAAGTTTTGGTAGAACCGAAAAATATTAATAGCTTTGCATCGTGTTTAGGAGATAAGCACAATAAACATTCAGTAACATTAAGCCCTAGGCAACACGGTTAAGCCAAAGAAAAATGAAAAAGTCAAATTCAAACATTTTAGAGTTCACTACAAAGTTCATCAACTCTAACTTCCGTATTAAGGTCTTCGGACGCACAGAGGATGGCAAGAAGATAAACACACTCGTAGGAGTAAGCGGAATCTTGAAGCTCATCGGAGCAGAACTCTTCAATAAGTTTATCAAGCGAGCATTGAAGGCAGGTCTGGACGCTTGCCGCTGCGCACTCAGAAGAGGATTGGTTGTAACATTATATGCTAAGTAATCAAGGGAGGGTGAAGCTATGAAGAAGTATTTTGTAAACGGAAAACAGATATCCGAGACAGAAGCAATCTTGATTGATATGGAGAATAAGAGATTGCAACAGAGCAACAACATTGCAGACTGGGCAGGTATTCAATTTATAATTCAAAGATAGGAGACCGACACTTCAAGGTTAAAATGGGTGGAGTGACATACAAGTATTACATCACGGAACGAGAAATTTAAATTTGGCAAGATATGAAGGAATACGACAAGATACAAGCGCAAGCAGTGGTCGAGGTAACGACCAGCTGGGGAAGAACCTGCCTGCGAGAGATTGGGCGAGACCTAAAGGAAGGCACGGTGCTCGATGGCTATTATTATCCGGTAAGCAAGGCTTTCGACTTTCACTGGAAGGGAGAGGGTGCAATGCTGTGGATCGGGGACAACGGAAGGCTTGTCAGTCTTGGAGAAGGGCAAAAGCATAAATACATGATGCTTGGTCGTCTATTATCCGATTGCAAGTACTTCCTTCGCAACCCATACGAGCGACACCTCTATTTCCCGAGCATCGCCCGGCATTGCAAGGAAATGCGCCAGTACTGGCTGGAACTGAATATCAAGCCGGAGTGGTTATCTTATAAGCAGATTGGCAGGCTTGAGCACAAGATGAACAGAATGAAAACGAAGTTAGATAGGCAATTTAAAAAAGACAGAAGACAATGACAAAACAAGAGTACAGAGAAGCCTTGCACGAAATCAACGTGAAGGCTGAGAACGAAAGAAGAGTACTGGCAAGAGCATTTGCTACCGAGCACAGCCCAGTTAATGTTGGCGATTATATCAGCGACCACTGCGACACGATAAGGGTTGAAAGCTGGGATGTTGTGAATGGAACCTACGAATACCCCTTGCCTTGCCTCGTATATCGAGGTATGACCTGCAAGAAGGATGGCACGCCACGAAAGAACCCGAAGAGGTGTAGCATCTATCAGAGCAACCTTTTGCGAGTAAATGGAGAACCAGTAAAGAATCACGGATATGGAGAATAATAAAAGAAACATCAAGAGAACGAAGAAGGGTGCAGGCGCAACGGTCAAGCTAGTTGGCATACAGATAGACAACGACCTGCTGCCTTTCCTCAACGCATTGCCCAACAAGTCACGATTTATCAATGATTTGTTGAGGAAGAAATTTTTTGGCAAATAATTTGGTGGTTTCAAAGGAAAAGCGTACCTTTGCATCACTGAATGTTTAAAGTGGTCTCCACTTATTACCCCAGCGATTCGATTTTTTCACCGCTGGGGTATTTTTTGCCCATTTTAAGCCGTAAATGTAAAATAACATTAAAATAACAATAAAACAAAAAGAAAAACGTTTAAAAATTTGGTGGAACGGAAAAATATTAATATCTTTGCATCGTGTTTAAGAGATAAGCACTTTGAAACATTCAGTAACATTAAGCCCTAGGCAGCACGGTTAAGCCAAAGAAAATGAGAAATTCAATTGATACTTACGTTCAGTCAATCGCTAGTGATAACAAGCAGTTTATCCTCGAAGGTGGATATGAGTCTGTAGCTGATTATATTATCAGCGATGCCGAAAATGGTATAGGCTATAACGAATATTTCGATGATTCAGAACTTGATGAATCGGGAGAGCCAACACAAGAGCAGATTGATGAGTTGAAGAATTATCTGAATGATAATTACGATTATATGCCTGAGTAACGAAATCTAAGCCATCGACATCACGGATAAGTCAATAGATACGAAACGTTTATAAATTATATAAAAGGGGACTGACGAAAGCCAGTCCCTTTTTTTGTTCCGCAAGCAGCCCGACCACCTGCATTCTATCTATGTTTTTTGCTCTTTCTTTCTATTTACTCCGAATTTTGCGTTCTGAGCCGCTTACGTGGTAAGCATGTAAAACTATCCCCGAAAACAATTTGAGCCGTTTCTGCGGCAAATTCGCAAGAAATAAGGCTATTTTTTGTTGTATAGCACGTAATCAATAACCCTGCGGTTTGCTTCATCTACTCTCGATAGGTCTGCATTGATGTAGGTATCAGTTACCCGGACACCGAACGAGTGACCCAGCGCAAGCGACACCACGTCCTTTTGTATACCAATGTTGAAGGCTATAGATGCCCACGTATGGCGAGCGTAGTACGTAGTAAGCCCTGGGCGCACCTTTGCGAGTTTCTTATTAATCATGACCGTTGCAACATCAACGTTCCTGAAATGCTCCGAGAAACGAAGCAGCTTCTTTTCCCCTTTGTACTTCTCGATGATTCGGAGAGCTTCTGGATGAAGAAGGATGGAGTAATGCCTGCCAGTCTTAGCCCGGTCGTATTCCAGTCTACCACGGACGATATTCTCCTTTGTCAAGGCGAACAAGTCACTCACATTGATACCAATCAGCAGGAACATCAGCAGGAACATGTCGACCAATTCATCACCACCAGCTTCGAAGATAGAGCGGATTTCCTCAACCGACAAATTTCGCTTTTTCGTTGTCTCAAGCCGCATACTGTACCTTCGGAAAGGGTAGTTTTTCGTCTGCTCATTATCTATCGCAAGGTTGAAGACAGCAGCGACACAGAGCATCCTGCTGGTTCTGGTATTCCTAGACAAGCCCTCCTTTGCCATGAACGCATCGAAGTCTTCAAGCCAAGAGCGGTTTATCTCATCGTATGTAAGCAGAGCCGCTTTTTCCTTCCCAAGGAAAGCTTCAATCTTTGCCCAAGTATATTTATATCTGTTTATCGTGTTCTTTTTCAGATTCCTGCCCTCGTAGGCAATGAAGCCATCACGAAGCAGGGCGACTTTCTCCCTTGCAGGCTCGGCTTCAAGCATGATTAAGTCCCGGAGTTCCCTAGCCGTAATGTCGCCACGGTATGTTTCCCTGCATTGCGCCTTCATCATCATTCTATTATAGAAATTAAGACGGTCAAGCAGGAAGTCGTTGATAGCATCACGATCCGGACGCTTGCGCACCTTGCAAGCCCTTTTATCCCATTCATCCTTCTTGCAGTATTGATTGAGGGATATGAAGGCAGTCCCACCATGGTGGTTGACAGCAAGCCGGATGGAGAACGTACCATCCTGCCTTTTTACCCTTGTATCTAGATATAGTCTAAGTGTTGCCATAATTCCATGCAGTTTTTGTTCAGTTTATTTTCAGCGTTAAGAGCCGCAATTGTGCAACATGGTGCATGATTGCGGCATTTTCAAGTTATCAGAGCATCAGAGAACCCCTTTAAACACTGAGAAACACAGTAAAGTTGTACTTAAAATCATTGTCTTTTCCTTTCTTTTTTATGTTATTATCAATGTTATTTATAGCTTAGACGATAAAAGTAGTGAAAAGGTTGCAGAAAATCCAAAAATAATTGTTACTTTTGCATCTGGAAAGTACGTATTTTTTATAAGTGATTGAGAATGAGATAAGTTTTTATCTCATAAAAAGAAGAGGTTACGAATTAGAAATAAACAGAATGTAGCATCCTGCTGTGATTTGCATAACCATCCAAAGAACTCTTTCGGTTGCAAAGGTACGATATTTAATCGGGGATAAAGAATGTTTTAAGATTTTTTATCCTCGATTTTTTGCTTGGATAAATCTGTTTTTATTAAACCATATTCTTCTCTATTCTTTGCTATTTCCATTTCAATCCATTCAAACTTATGTGGCAATGGTTTCTGTTTTTTGAATGGTCTATTTCGTTTGCATATTCTCATCCTTTCGTGTGTTTTGTATAAAAGTCAGCCGTCGTCGAAGAAAGACAGTCCTCGTACCTCAGACTAACTTCCTCCGACTATGGCACGGCAAGAAAAATCCTTGGCGGTATGCCTTGAAATACTTCAAGACTATACTGCCAAGGACTTTTCTTTGTTTGCCGTGCTGACAACGGCTGACTTTTATAGCCACAACTCGCAGTTCCATTTTTTATCGCACAATCCAAACGACATGAAACAGTGGCACGCCACCCTTTCATGTC
>ERZ1027238.42-NODE-42-length-41210-cov-10.060746_pt1 | contig 41210 bp, 29 predicted proteins | sample MGYA00519477_ERZ1027238 | MGnify/ENA primary metagenome ERZ1027238 (study PRJEB26926, sample SAMN06164638) | human gut metagenome | biome: ENVO:00009003; feature: ENVO:2100002; material: ENVO:00002003 | host: Homo sapiens | place: USA | collected 2012 ...
AGGCTATTCGTCGGCAGCGTCAGATGTGTATAAGAGACAGAGTTAGAGAAGTTAAAGCCATATGCTTTACAGATAGATATTCAATCCCAAAAGGCTGTTGGCTATAACTTCTAACGACCGAAGGGGAGTGATAACTTCTTTAACTTCTGAACTTGCGGAAGTTCTGTAATTAACACAAAATAGCTTAATGAATAATGATTATCGTAAAATTTAATGTATATTTGCAGCAAAATTCAGTGAAAATATGAAACTGAACAAGATAAAAGATGTCTTAGCAAGTATGTTGTAGAACTTCTGATAATAAAATATTATTTGAATATGGGCATAAGCAAAAATTTAACAGAAGAGGATGTAAAGTTCCGCTATATCAACGAAGCCATCACAAGCAAGGGATGGTCAAAGGATAGTATATTTGTGGAACAGAAAGTTAAATTTACAGACGGTAAAATTAACCTTCATGGTAATCTTGTGCATAGAGAGAAACCGAAGTTTGCCGACTATTTCAAGAAGCGCAAGGCTCTTGATTATGAAATTGATAAGACACTTGCAGAAATACAGCGTATCCTGGGGATAAATGTGAATGTGGACGAATTGTAAAATGTAGAACGGTGTTCCACAAATTATGAAAAAGTGAGACGCTGTCTCACTAATTCAGAAAAGGATTGGATAATATGGAAAAATTTGCATTGACAAACACAACAGAAAAGCTGACTCAACCTGAGAAAAACTTTGTCTCTGACTTGAAGCATTTAGCCGGTGAAGCACGTCGGCAAGCCTATCGCAGTGCAGACCATCTATTGGTGGTTCGCAACTGGCTTATCGGTTGGCGTATTGTGACACAGGAACAAAATGGAGAGGAACGTGCGAAATATGGCAAACATGTCTTAAAATTGGCCTCCCAAACCCTTACAGAAGAATACGGCAGGGGATTCGGACTGACAAGCATAAAGAACATGCGCTCTTTTTACCTGATGTTCAGTAAATTACAAATTGGTCAAGCAATGCTTGACCAATTCAAACTCACAGACGAACCAATTCGTCAAGCACCGTTTGACGAATCTACAATACCATTCTATCCTAACCTATCATGGCTTCACTATGAACGTTTACTGCGTGTAAAAGATGCGGATGCAAGGTTGTGGTATTTGAAGGAGGCGGCTCGTGAGCAATGGGATTACCGTACCTTGCAGCGTAATATCTCCTCACAATACTATTACCGATTATTGCAAACCCCTAAGCATCTGCGCAAAGAGGTAAGTGACGAGATGCATTCGCTGACTTCAGATTTCGAAAAAGACAAACTCTCTTATCTCAAGAATCCTGTGATAGCAGAGTTCTTAGGATTACCACAGAACCCTGCCTATAGTGAATCGAAACTGGAAACTGCCATTATCGACCATCTGCAGACTTTCATCATGGAGTTGGGCAAAGGCTATGCGTTTGTGGCTCGCCAACAGCATATCAAGACGGACATGGGCGATTTCTATATCGACCTTGTGTTTTACAACATCATCCTTAAGTCCTATCTCATTATTGATTTAAAGACTACGCAGATAACTCATCAGGATGTGGGACAGATGGATATGTACGTCAGAATGTATGACGAGTTGAAGAAAGAGGAAGGCAATAATCCTACTATCGGTTTGGTTCTGTGTTCTGACACTAGCAAAGACCTTGCACGTTATTCCATATTGAAAGACAGCAAGCAGCTCTTTGCCGCTAAGTATCTTACTTATCTTCCTACAGAAGAAGAGTTGAGCCGAGAAATCCGTGAGCAGAAAGAGTTTTTTGAATTACAAAAGGGAAAAGAGGCAGAAGATTAGATTGATATGTATGCTTGTAGTTTTGCTCTGTTGCTTTGTTAGTCGGGCACAAACTGTTGGCTACTCCTACAAGCCATTGGCAGCAGAGGGTTGCAGCATGAAATATAGTGTCACAAGGCAGGATTCCGTTTTACTATATCATTGCCACAGTGAAATCGGACAGATTGACTTTCTTGAAAGAGTCAACAATGCTCATCAAGAATTCTGACGGCGAAGTGATAAAGCTACAAGGCTCACTAATTAGCAATGGCTCAGAATCAGCAGGTGTACTAATAGGCAACATCGTTTGTCCCGTAACGGAAATCAGTTCTACGGCTCAATTCAAAATCACGCCAGAACAGTTTGAGAAGATAAAGGACGGCATTGCCAAGGTGCGCTTATCCACAATTCCGATTGAGCATGAGCGTACTTTCAGTAAAGACAAAATATAAGTAGATATTCAAGGCTTGCTGCTGCCGCGGGTTACAAACCCGCCCCCCAATTAGGCAGACAAATTGCAGTTTGTCAAATCCGCGTTTTAATGTTTAACACAGATTTGTTAACTTTGCAACGTAAAATGCTGAAACTACCCTTAAAACGATGAGCGAAGAAAATAAAGACGAAATATTGAACGAAACTGACGTTACCAACGAAGCCACTAACGACACCGCCACGCCCGAAGCCCACTCCGACTATCACCCCAGTGGGGTGAAAGACGAAGAGGGCAAATTGCAGTTGACGGGTATGTATCAAAACTGGTTCTTAGACTATGCCTCGTACGTCATTCTCGAACGTGCCGTCCCCCACTTGGGTGATGGTCTCAAACCTGTACAACGACGCATACTCCACTCTATGAAACTGCTCGACGATGGACGCTATAATAAGGTGGCCAACGTCGTAGGTCATACCATGCAGTTCCACCCCCACGGTGATGCCTCTATTGGCGATGCCTTGGTACAGTTGGGACAAAAGAACCTGCTCATCGACTGTCAAGGTAACTGGGGTAACATACTCACGGGCGACAGCGCTGCTGCCCCTCGTTATATTGAAGCGCGACTCTCAAAGTTCGCTCTTGACGTACTCTTCAATCCTAAGACAACGGAGTGGAAGATGTCATACGACGGCCGTAAGAAGGAACCCGTTTCGTTACCCGTAAAGTTTCCTTTACTCTTAGCCCAAGGGGCCGAGGGCATTGCCGTAGGCCTTTCAGCAAAGATTTTACCCCATAACTTTGGCGAACTCTGCGAAGCCGCTATCAAGTATCTGCATGGCGAGGAGTTTCACCTCTATCCCGACTTCTTGACAGGCGGTTCCATCGACGTATCACGCTATAACGACGGCATGCGCGGTGGTGCCGTAAAGGTGCGTGCCAAAATCGAGAAGTTAGATAGTAAGACGCTCGTCATCACCGAGATACCCTATGGCAAAACCACCAGCACGCTCATCGACTCTATACTCAAAGCCAACGAAAAGGGTAAGATAAAAATTCGTAAGGTGGAGGACAACACCGCTGCCGAGGCTGAAATTCACGTTCATCTCACGCCTGGCACATCAAGCGACAAGGCCATCGATGCCCTTTACGCTTTCACCGACTGCGAGACCAGTATCAATCCCAACTGCTGCGTGATTGAAGACAAGAAACCGAAGTTTCTCACCGTAAGCGAGGTGTTGCGCCGTTCGGTAGACCACACGCGCTCTTTGCTTGAGAAGGAACTCATGATACGCCGTGGCGAACTCATGGAGAGTCTTCACTTTGCCTCACTCGAACGTATCTTTATCGAGGAGCGCATCTACAAAGACCGCGCTTTCGAACAGGCTAAAGACATGGACGCCGCCATTCTTCACATCGACACTCGCTTAGACCCCTTCAAGCCCCAGTTCTATCGTGAAGTGACGCGCGACGACATACTGCGTCTCATGGAGATTAAGATGGGACGCATCCTTAAGTTCAATAAAGACAAAGCCGACGAGCTTATCGCCCACATGAAAGAAGAGGTGGCACGCATTGACCGCGACCTGCAGAACATGGTCGAAGTCACCTCTAACTGGTTCCGCCTCATTCGCGATAAATATGCGGCCGAACACCCTCGCCATACCGAGATACGCTCGTTCGACAACATCGAGGCCACCAAGGTAATCGAAGCTACCGAAAAGCTCTACATCGACCGCGAAAATGGCTTCATGGGCATGAGCCTCAAAAAGGACGAGTTCGTGGAGAACTGTTCTCCTATCGACGATGTCATCATCTTCTATCGCGACGGTACGTATAAGGTTACGCGCGTGGCCGATAAGGTGTTTATCGGTGAGACCGAGCGCATGAAGGCGGAGAAGAAAAAGAAAGTAGAGGTCATTCACATCGCCGTCTTTAAGAAGGGCGATAAACGCACAATTTATAATGTCGTCTATCGCGACGCTGCCACCAACACTTGCTACATCAAACGCTTCAACGTGACCAGCATCACCCACGACCGCGAGTACGACCTCACGATGGGTACATCAGGTAGCAAGGTGCTTTACTTCACAGCCAACCCGAATGGCGAGGCTGAGACTATCAAGGTTACGTTCCGTCCTAATCCCAAACTCAAGCGCATCAGCATGGACCGCGACTTTGGAGAGATCTTAGTCAAAGGGCGTCAGAGCCGAGGCAACTTGCTCACCCGTGTTGACGTTCATAAGATTACGCTCAAGGCGCATGGTGCTTCTACCCTCGGCGGTCGAAGAGTTTGGTTTGACCATGATGTACAGCGCCTTAATTACGATGGACGTGGAGAGTACTTGGGTGAGTTCCACTCTGACGACCTCGTACTCGTTGTCCTGCAGAACGGGCAGTTCTACACCACCAATTTCGACCTCAACAATCACTACGAGCCTTCGGGCATTCTGCGCGTTGAGAAGTTTGACGAGCACAAGGTGTGGACGGCCGTACTCTTCGATGCCGATCAACAAGGTTTCCCTTACGTTAAGCGCTTCGTCCTTGAACGTTGTGCACAAACGCGGCCACTAAATTTCTTGGGCGACAACCCTAACTCTCGCTTTATCTTGCTCACCGATCAAGTATATCCGCGTCTGCAAGTGACCTATGGTGGCAACGAGGACTTCCGCGATCCACTTGAAATTGATGTGGATTCGTTCATTGCCGTTAAGGGCTACAAGGCCAAAGGTAAACGTATCACCACGCTTCCCATTGAGAAGATAGAAGAACTCGAACCGCTTCGTCAGCCCGTCACCGAGGCTGAACCTCAAGAGGACGAAAATGATAACGACAAATCCCCCGAAATCGATACGGATGACCCAACCCAAGAGCCTTCCCTCTTCGATAATAATGACAACGCTTAACATCAAGTCGCGCTTCGCGCTCCAGGAGGAGAAACATTAATTATCATTAATCAACCATTAATTTCTTCATTAATTATTTCATTAATTATTCTCTTTTGGTAATTAATGAGACAATTAATGAAGAAATTAACGAAATAATTAATGAAGAAATTAATGGTCAATTAATGATAATTAATGTTCCTCCCCCAGGAGCGCGAAGCGCGACCTTAACGTTTTCCCCTCCAGAATTATATGTTCTCCTCTCAGTATTACCGTTTCCTTGCGTTCCCACTATTCGTGTTATTAACGTTCAGCTGCCAGCATAAGCGACAAAGCATCACTCAGCACCAAATAGACAGCGTCGTCGAAGCCAACCGCGACCTCCTCTACGCTGCCCCTTATAAGGCCGATACGACCTTTATGCAGTGGCAGAAACGTGTCAGCGACAGCACCCAATGGTATCGCTTCGAAATCTATCGCGCTACCGCCCACCAACGTGCGGGTGACACCCTTTGGGCCAACAAGACTTATAATAAGGTGAAAACTTGGAGCGTGACACACCACGAACCCCAACTTGAAGGCTTAGTGTATAATCATCTCGGCACCTCCGCTCTGCTTGCAGGTTACAACCGCCAAGCCTGCCAGTACTACGAACGAGCCTACACCTTGTTAAACCAACCACCTAAAACAAACGACCTCATAGCCGCCACTATCAACGTGGCCGATATGTACCAACAGTCAGGCCGTCTGCCATTAGCAGCAGAACGTTATCGTTACGCCCTCTTCATAGCCGATTCATTGCACGATAGTACCAATCGGGCCGCTATCTGCTGCGGACTCGGACTTATCTATATGGAGTTGGAAAACTTTAAAGAGGCACACCACTTCTTCAACCTTGCTAAGAAGGACATTGAACAAGAAGCTCTACAGACTCAACACTTTTACCACTCCTCGTTAGGTAACTGTTATTATTTCGAACACAAGTATGACGAATCCCTCAATAACTTTCAGCAAGCTTACAAGATAGCCCATCAACTGGACAACTCGTTCTTCATTCACATCTGCGAGATTAACATGGGAGAAATTTATCTCATGCAAAATAAACTGTCTGAAGCACAGCAGCAACTGCAAAATGCCAAGCTATTCTTACAACAGGAGGGCAATCAGCTCACGCCTGAGAACGTCTTCTACATTAAGAGCCTATTGGCCGATCTCGACATTGCCCAACACAAAGGGAGTCAAGTCAATGACTTCTTAACGCAGCTCAAGGAGCCTCACCCGATACGTTCGCCGCGTTACCTCATGCTCCACTACCGCCGCCTTATGCGCTACGCAGCGCAATATGGTCAGTGGCAACGCGCTTACCAATATCAGACGCTCAGCGATCAATATGCTGACTCGCTACGCAGCCGCCAGACACGCAACAACGTAGCCGAATTGGCCAGCCGCTACCAACGCGACACGACGCTACTGCGCCAACAAATCTCTATATCGGAATACGCAGCCCAAACGGCACGTCAGCAAAACATCATTCTGATTGTTATAATTGTAGCTGTAGCACTGGCTCTTGCAGCCACTCTCATTATTGTGTGCTACCGACGTTACACGCAAAATCGCATGAAGCGACAAATGGAGCGCATGACGGAACTTCGCATGGACATCGTGCGCAACCGCGTGTCGCCTCACTACATCTTCAACGTATTAGGTACCGTACTTCCGAAGCTCCAGCGCTACCCCGAATTGGTCGAACCCGTCGAACTGCTCATCGACGTATTGCGTGGCAACCTCCTCACCTCAGGCAAGGTGGCTGTGAAGTTATGTGACGAACTCGCCTTGGTGCAACGTTTCGTTTCACTTCACCATTATAGTAAGGGCGAATGGCCCACCGTCACGTGGACCATCGACCCCGCATTAGAAAAGAGCGAATGGCTCATTCCCTCTATGTCGTTACAGATACCCGTAGAGAATGCCCTCAAGCACGCTTTCCCCACGCTTAGTGCTGAGAGTGCCATTCACGTCAGCATCACGCTCCTCCCTACCAACGAGCTCTCGCTTCAAGTGACCGACAATGGACAGGGCTACAACCCCGGCCGCATCAAGCGCACCAATCGCGACACTGGCACAGGCCTACACTTACTCACACGCACGCTTGAAATTCTCAACCAGTACAACCGTCGCAGTGCCAGTCTCACGATTACCAACGTAGCCCCACCCCACCACGGCACCCGCATCGAACTACGCATTCCCCAAGGCTACAACTTCACTATGCAGCACGAGAAGCAAAAATAAATAAGCTCTGTAACGAATCGCAGTTTGTCTGCCTAATTGCAGCTTATCTCTCTATTATATAAAAAGAGAAAAAACGTTTGCAGCAAACACCAATTTGGACGCTACAATTTTATAACGCTGCGACACCACGGAAATGTTACAAAAAGTAGGCATAAAGCGAGATTTTATGTGTAAATTTGCCACATTCCGTATTTTGACTTTAAAAGATATGACAATACGTAAGTTTACACTTGTTATTTTAAGCATGTTGCTCTGCATCTCCGTTCAGGCACAAAATGGAGCATACGAACGCTACATACAGCAATATTCGGGCATGGCGATTGACCAAATGAAGCGTTATGGCATTCCAGCCAGCATCACCTTAGCACAAGGACTGCTCGAAAGTGCAGCTGGCCAAAGTCGACTGGCAAAGGAGGCGAATAACCACTTTGGCATTAAGGTGAGCGGCTATTGGACAGGGCCTTACATCGTGAAGTCGGACGATCGTCCCGACGACAAATTTCGCGTATATGGTTCACCTGCTGAGAGTTACGAGGACCACTCTAAATTTCTGCGTAGCGGCAAACGCTATGCCTCGCTCTTCGACCTTAAGAAGACGGACTATAAGGGGTGGGCGCATGGACTCAAACGGGCGGGATATGCCACCAGTCCAACGTATGCACAAGCGCTCATCAATATGATTGATAAGTACAACCTCCATACCTTTGACAAAGCGCGCCACCACGAAAGTCGCGAGGAGCGACATGAGCGCAAAGAGAAGGAGAAATTACAGCAACGCACGAATGGCCACCCCATTCGCCGCTGCAACGGACAGTACTATGTCATTGCCCTTGAAGGTGACACTTACGACTCTTTGGCCAAGACTTTTAAGGTAAAGGAGAGCAAACTGCGTAAATATAACGATGTAGACGCTACCTTCCAACTCAAGAGTGGCGATATTGTCTACTTAGGCAAGAAGCAGAAGAAGGCGGACGCAGGACTTACGCAACGCACACATACGTTGCGCGTAGGAGAAAGCCTTTACAGCATCTCACAGCGCTACGGCATACGCCTCAGTTCGCTCTGTAAGATGAACCCTATCAAGCGAAATTACCACTTCAAAATTGGCGACGAAATTCGGATAAAGTAATTTTTTAGTTTAATGAGTTTAGTAAGTTTAATGAGTTTAATGAGTTTAATGGGTTTAATAAGTTTAGTAAGTTTAACCTACTAAGATACCAGAACTCATTAAACCCATTAAACTCATTAAACTTATAACCCCATTAAACCCATTAAACTCATTAAACTCACTAAACTTACTAAACTTACTAAACTCATTAACCCCATTAAACTCATTAAACTCCCTAATCTCCCCATACATGACAGCATTTTCATTCGAAATACTCCCCCCCTTGCGTGGCAAGGGCATGCAAAAGATATATGAGACGATTGATACGCTCATGCCCTTCAACCCCGTATGCATCAACATTACGACCCACCGCTCTGAGACGATTTATAGCGAAACGAGTGCTGGCACGTATCAGAAGTTCAGCGTATGCAACCGCCCTGGTACGGTGGCCATTGCTGCGGCCGTAAAGGAGCGCTATGGGGTACGCACTGTGCCACATATTATATGTAGCGGATTTACAGCTGCCGAGATTGAGCGCGAACTCATCGACCTCTCTTACCTCGGCATTAACGACTTACTCGTGCTGCGTGGCGACCGCGCTAAAGAGGAAAACCGCTTTATCCCCACCCCCGGTGGCCACGCTCATGCCACTGAACTTTGCCAACAGGTGAACGACTTCAACCAAGGTAAACTGTTAGGTGGCATCACCATGCCCGCCCCCACCACTCCGTTTAAGTATGGCGTAGCAGGCTATCCAGAGAAGCACGACGAAGCTATGAACCTCGACACCGACATCGAACACCTCAAGGCTAAGGTAGCTATGGGAGCCGACCACATTGTCACGCAGATGTTCTTCGACAATGCTAAATACTTTGCCTTTGTTGACCGCCTACGCAAGGAGGGCATCACCGTGCCTGTCATACCTGGGTTGAAACCACTCACGACGTTGAACCACTGCACGATGTTGCCTCGCACGTTCCACATCGACTTTCCGCAGGAGTTAGCACGTGAGTTTACGAAATGTAAGTCGAACGACGACGTCAAGGCGCTCGGCATCGAATGGGGACGCCACCAAGTGAGTGAACTCCAAGCTGCTGGTGTGCCCATTATCCACTTCTACACGATGAATGCCACGTATAGTACGGAGAGAATATTGAAGTAGCGGGCCACGGCCTCACGGCCCGCTAAACATAGGTTAGGCTGAAAGCCTAGCATTTATATAGCCAGGAGAGGGGTAACTAGGGGTACAGTTTCATGTTCTGAATTTCGCGTATAGAGGTTAGGCTGAAAGCCTAGCATTTATATAGCCTAAGGTTTTAACCCTAGGTTCCCAGATGTTTTTACGAGCTGTGCTGAAAGTACAGCACGTGCGTAAACATTGTATATTAATGTACTGTACTTTCAGCACAGCATTAAAGGCGCATATATAACCTCGGGGTACCCTAAGTTGTTTAAATATTAGGCTTTCTGCCTTGCTTTTGCGCATTCTTTTTGACTACATCAAACTATATTCCATATATATTCAAAACATGGCACAATCGCTTGTAAAAGTCTACATTCATCTTGTCTTTCACATAAAAACGAATAGCGTAATGATACAAAAAAAAGATAGAGAAGAACTCTATGCTTATATGATGGGGATCATACGACACTGTAATAGCATACCTATTCGCATAGGTGGAACCAATGATCACGTTCATATTTTGTGCACTCTGCCACGGGATATATTAATAGCTGATTTTGTAAAAAAGATAAAACATAGTTCTTCTTCCTTTTTAAAGGAAAAAGATAATTTTTATTTTCCCTTCTATTGGCAAGCAGGTTATGGCGCATTCTCCGTAAGTTCCTCTATCGTAGACAAAACTATCGCATACATTGACAACCAAATGATGCATCACCATACAATGACCTTCCGAGAGGAATATACTATGTTTCTAAAAGAATATGACATTGACTATAATGAAGACTATGTTTTTCGTGACTAACAATGTGCATATGATTTATTTTAATAAAAGTGTAGAACAATTTATCTTCAATGTGATACAGAAAGTACTACACATTAATATACCACAATGTTCACGCACATGCTGTACTTTCAGCACAGCTCGTAAAAACATCTGGGAACCTAGGGTTAAAACCCTAGGCTACATAAATGCTAGGCTTTCAGCCTAACGCGTATGCACAAAATGAAACATAGAATTGAACACCCGACAAAATAGCACTAAGTAAAGAATCTATGTCTGACATCATATCACAAGCAATCGCATTATATACCTCAGCACCAAACGCAGCAAACAAAGGTAACTTTATTCCCCCTCTCCTCAAGGAGAGGGGGGTAGGGGGTGAGGCTGTAGGGGCTGCCTCGCTTTTAATCCTCGACGGCGCCATGGGCACGATGATTCAGCGTTTCCACCTCACAGAGGACGACTTTCGGGGCGAAATGTTTAAGGACTGGCCCGTGCGGTTGCAAGGGAATAATGAACTCATCTCGCTCACACGCCCCGACGTGTTGCGACAGATTCACCGCGAATACTTAGAGGCGGGGGCTGACATTATTACGGCCAACACATTTAGTGCACAACGCATCTCACAGGCGGACTATCAAACGGAGGACTACGTAGTCGAAATGAACCGCGCTGCCTTACAGATAGCACGCGAAGAGGCGGAACGCATGACGCGGCTCACGCCCAATAAGCCACGCTACGTAGTGGCGACCATCGGACCGACAAACCGCACGCTGTCAATGTCGCCCGATGTTGAAAACCCTGCCTATCGCGCCCTCACCTTCGACCAACTGTGCGAGGCTTACGAAGAGCAGATGATGGTATTGAGCGAAGGGGGCGTTGACCTCTTTATGCTTGAAACTATCTTCGACACGCTCAATGCCAAAGCCGGACTTATGGCAGCGCGAAGGGTGAAAGAGCGCACAGGGCGGCGCATTCCTATCATGCTGAGCGTGACCATTGCTGATGCTTCTGGGCGCACGCTGTCGGGACAGACGCTTGATGCGTTCTTAGCTTCTGTGCAACACGATGAGGACATCTTCAGCGTGGGGTTGAACTGTTCGTTTGGAGCAGAGGATATGCGTCCTTACTTACGCGTGCTCTCTGAGAAAGCACCTTATTATATCAGTGCTCACCCCAATGCAGGACTGCCCGACGAAGAGGGTAATTATACCGAAACGCCTGAGATGATGGCGACGGCTATTAAAGGCTTCATTGACGACGGAGTAAACATTGTAGGCGGTTGCTGTGGTTCCACACCCGACCACATTCGTGCCATTGCCGAAATGGCTAAGGGACGCCAAGCACGCATTCGTCCTACTGAAGGGAAGATTGATTGGTTGGCAGGTCTGGAAGGCTTTACACCGCTCAAGGGTACGTTTATGAACGTAGGCGAACGCTGCAATGTGGCGGGCAGTCGTAAGTTTCTGCGCCTTATCAATGAGAAGCAGTACGACGAGGCATTGGGCATTGCTCGTAAGCAGGTGCGCGATGGGGCAAGCCTTATCGATGTCAACATGGACGACGGCCTACTCGAGGCGAAGGAAGAGATGACGCACTTTTTAAACCTCATGGCCAGCGACCCTGAGGTGGCACGCATTCCGTGGATGATCGACTCATCACGATTTGAAGTGATTGAAGCAGCGCTGAAGTGTGTGCAGGGCAAGTGTGTAGTCAACTCTATCTCGCTCAAAGAGGGCGAAGAGAAGTTTTTGAGTCACGCGCGCACCATTCGCCAATACGGAGCAGCTATGGTGGTAATGGCCTTCGACGAACAAGGCCAAGCTACAACTTATGAACGTAAGATCGAAATTTGCGCACGGGCCTATCGCTTGCTCACGGAGGAGGCGGGAGTTGACCCTCACGATATCATATTCGACCCCAACGTGCTGACTGTGGCCACAGGTATGAAGGAACACGACGCTTATGGTCTTGACTTTATACGCGCTACGGAGTGGATAACGCAAAACTTGCCCTATGCCCACGTGAGTGGTGGCGTGAGCAACCTATCGTTTGCCTTCCGTGGCAATAACTACTTGCGTGAGGCCATGCACGCGGTGTTCCTCTATCACGGTATGCAACGCGGCATGGACATGGGCATTGTCAACCCAGCCTCGAAGGTGATGTATGGCGACATTCCAGCCGACTTGCTTACACTCATTGACGACGTTATCCTCTATCGTCGCGACGATGCGGCAGAACGGCTCATCGACAAGGCGGCCGAACTCCTACAAGCGAAGGACCAACTCCAAGCGGTGGAGAAGCCGAAGGTGGACCGTTCGACCATTCCTCTCGTCGACCGCTTGAAGGAAGCACTGCGTATGGGCGATGACGAGTTTTTGCAGTCTGACTTAGAGGAAGCCTTGCAGCAATACTCAGCTCCGGGTGACATTATCGAAGGACCACTGATGCAGGGCATGCAACAGGTGGGCGACCTCTTCGGCGAGGGCAAGATGTTCTTGCCCCAAGTGGTGAAGTCAGCACGCACGATGAAGAAGGCGGTGGCACTGCTTCAGCCTTATCTCGAAAGGGCAAAAGATGCCAACGCAAAGAGCAACGGTCGCTATCTCGTAGCTACGGTGAAGGGCGACGTGCATGACATCGGTAAGAATATCGTAACGGTGGTATTGGGCTGCAACAACTTTGAGGTGATTGACCTCGGCGTTATGGTGCCTGCCGAACAGATTGTGCAAACGGCCATAGAGCGCAATGTAGACTTTATCGCCTTGAGTGGCTTGATTACGCCTTCACTCGACGAGATGTGTAACACGGCACGCGCACTGACGGAAGCTGGCATCACCGTGCCGCTCTTGGTGGGTGGCGCTACTACCTCTCCGCTACATACGGCTCTGAAGATTGCTCCCTTATACAAAGGGCCCGTATTCCACGTAAAAGATGCTTCTATCAATGCGGTGCTTTCGATGCAACTCATGGGCCCTGATCGTGAACGTGTCCTTACGGAGAATGCCCAACAACAAGCAGAGCTCGTCAAGAAGCACGAGGCGCAAAAGCGCGCAAAGGAGTTGCTGAGTCAAGCGACCGAGTCTCCACAGGATAAGGCTACCATTAAGGGGTGCCCCTGTGGCTGTGACGACCCAAAGCATATCTTGCGTCGCCTCGTCATCGATTGGAGCAAGGAGACACTCCCCCGCCCCTACTTTATTGGCTATCGTGCGGAACCGCACATTCGCATCAGCGAGGTGCGCAAGTTGATTAATTGGACGTACTTCTTCAACCTTTGGCGTGTACGCAAAGGCACGCCTGAGGCGGAAAAGATTAAGCAAGAGGCGGAACTTTTGCTCAATGAACTCGAAAAGCGCCACTACATGCAGGCTGAAGTAGGCTTCTATCCAGCTTACGGCACTGAGAATAGCATTGTACTCCCTGGAGCCGTTGGGGGCAAGGACCTTGTGTTGCCCACGCCTCGCCAGCGCCACCCGGCCAAGGCGGGAGCACCGTGTTTGGCCTTATGCGACTACGTAGCACCGCGTCCTTACGAGGACTATGTGGGTGTGTTTGCCATTACGGTGTCGCCCTCATTGATAGAGGAGTTGGAGCGAGTGAAGCAGACTAACGATGATTATCAGGCTCTTCTCTTGCAAAGCGTTTGCGACCGACTGGCTGAAGCCACGAGCGAGTGGTTACACCGCGAGGTGCGCACGCGCCTATGGGGGTACAGTCCTGATGAACACTTGGCGTTAGAAGAACTCTCGCGTGCTGCCTATCAAGGCATTCGTCCAGCAGTGGGCTATCCTTCCTTGCCTGACCAGCAACTCATCTTCCCCGTCAGCCGACTACTTGACTTCAAGGCTTTAGGCATCAAGTTGACTGAGAATGGCGCCATGTATCCGCAAAGCAGCACCTGTGGCCTTTACCTCAGTTCGCCCCACGCTACTTACTTCATGGTGAGCAAGCAGGAATGAACGCACCCTCACTTGGGGGCGACGCAAGCTCACCTGGGGGCGACGCGTCCCCGCGTCGGCATTGCCAACTTGGGGCTCGATGTCCCAAGTTGGCAATACTTAAATTAGTGATATTCATGTATTTGCAAGTCAAGGCATCGAGCCTTGACTTGCAAATGCCGACGCGGGGACGCGTCGCCCCCAGGTGAGAACGCGTCCCCCTAGGTGAGCTTGCGTTCCCCCCAGATGAGCTTGCGTTTTTTCCTGTCTGTTCGACAAATTGCAGTTCTATTTTGTTATAAATACTTTGCTTATTTCTAAATTAATGTAACTTTGCGCTTATTTTAGTTTTTACGACGCATTTGCACGATACCATGAAAAATATATACCTATTACTATTATTTTTTGTTACGTTGCCATTATCGGCACAATCACGCTACAACTTGCAGCTACCCGAGTTGCTCGTTCAACTCGACCAAATGATAGACAAAAAAACAAGCTATCAACAGATACGTGAAGAAAAAGCCCAAGTACTGAAGAAGGCTGCTGCAAGCACACAAGGCATGCGCCGCGTGAGCCTGCTACAACAGATATACGATACCTACTCCCACTTCCAGACCGACTCCGCACAAGTGGCACTCAATGAGATAGCCCATATGCCCGAGATGCAGCACGATGCGGCCTTGTCGGGTTGGTGGCATATCGCACAAAGTGAACTCCTCGCCATATCGGGCTTCTACACCGAAGCACTGAAAGAGATGAAAGCCGTAAAACCCGATATGTTAGCCGCAGGGGGTGAGGACCTTCGCCTACAATACTTGCGCATACAACGCACCATATATGGGTGGATGGCAAATTACTCTAATGCGGGTGTGTCACACCAACGCTTGCTGAAGCTAACACAAAACTATCGTGACTCCATACTCATGATTGAGAAACCTGGGATCTCGCGTACGATCGTTGAAGCAGACAAACTATTGATCAACGGACAGGCACAAAAGGCCATCGACTTACTTCGCCCCTACGTGGGGAAGCGCGCAGGTGATTCTGCTCCTTACGTCTACTCCGTTTTGGCACAAGCCTATCACGAAATGAAAAATAGCGACGAAGCAATGCGCTTTCTCGCACTCGCGGCCTTGAGCGACCTCGAACGTGGCGTGACGGAATATCAAGCCCTCCCCTTGTTAGCACAAGAGCTATATCAACATAACGACGTGCAACGTGCCTACAACTACCTCATCTGTTCGATGGAGGACGCCAACTTTTGTAAAGCACGCTTACGCGCAGTGGAAGTGTCAAACATCTTCCCGATTATTAATAAGGTCTACAAGGAGCGCGAACACGCTGAGCGTCACCGCGAACGCCTCTTCGTCTATGCACTCACCATTCTGGCCTTGGCCCTGCTTTCTAGCATGATTTACCTCTACCGTCAGCTCAAGAAAGTGCGTAGTATGCGCCGCCAGCAGATGGAGATGAACAAACAACTCAAAGTAGGCTATGAACAATTGTCAACCGTCAACGAGCAACTTAAGCGCACCTACGACGAACTGCAACTCTCGGACAAGATGAAAGAAGAATACTTGACGCGCTACCTCAACCGCTGCCGCGACTACCTCGACCGCATAGACAACGACCGCCGCTCAGCCTATCGTATGCTGAAGGACCACCAAACGGACGAACTCATGAAGCATCTCAAGAGTGATGCACGCACCAAGGCGGAACAAGAACACTTCTTTGAGGACTTTGACGCTGCCTTCTTAGCTATCTTCCCCGACTTTATTCGTTCGTTTAATGCCCTCTTACGCCCTGGCGAGGAGATACAGCCCAAAGCCGAAAATCGTTTAACAACGGAATTGCGTATCTTTGCCCTCATTCGCTTAGGCGTAACTGACACTGCTCACATTGCCCACTTTATGAATAACTCTACTGCCACTATCTATAACTATCGATCAAAGGTACGTAACCGTTCGAAGGGCAACCCTGATGAGTTTGAATCCAAAGTGAGTAAAATTTAGACAAACTACAAATTACCATTGCTACACACCTCATTTCAGTTTATATAAATCGACGCCATTTTTTACACGTTTCATTTGATTTTCAATGCTTTTGCAATTTCATTCGTTTATATTTTTATTCTAACGTTTGTAAAAGCACACATTTGCCCTTACTTTTGCAAAACAAAATGTTCGACCAAACAAATCCCTAAATCAACACATGAAACGTATATATAATATTTTCCTTGCACTTTTATTATTGCCCTTGAGCCTTTTAGCCGCCAAGGTACAAGCCCCCGTTGTGCAACCCCAGTTCTGGTGGGCAGGCATGCACAACCCCTCGCTCCAAGTACTCATTCACGCACAAGGGGTAGGACAGAGTGACGTAACGCTCTCTACGACAAATGTTAGCATCGATAGCATTGTGCGCCCCCAAAACGCGAACTATCTCTTACTCTATCTCAACACGAATCAGGCAAAAGCTGAACGATTTGACATTGTGTTGAAACATGGACGCACCACGCAACGTATTCCCTACGAACTGCGTCAACGCGAGGAACGCAAGGTTAACTCTTTCACACAAGCAGACGTCATATACCTGCTTATGCCCGACCGCTTTGCTAATGGCAACACGAAGAACGACGTAGTAAAAGGGCTTTTAGAACACACTTCTTCACAGGCCTCCTCCGCACGCCACGGAGGTGACTTAGCTGGTATGCGCCAACACCTTGACTATCTGCAACAACTCGGTGTAACAGCCGTTTGGCCTACTCCTCTGTTAATAAACGATATGCCCGAACAGTCGTATCATGGCTATGCCATTACGGACTATTACCGCATTGACCCACGCTACGGCACGAACGAAGACTATCGCGCCTTTGTAACTGACGCACATGCCCATGGACTCAAAGTGGTGCAGGACATGGTGTTCAACCACTGTGGCAGTCATAACTTTCTCTTTACTGACCTGCCAGACTCTACGTGGTTTAACAATCGAAGCGAATACGTACAGACATCGTACAAAATTGCAGCTGTAACAGATAAGTATGCTTCCAACGAGGACGCTACCAATGCCACCGACGGGTGGTTTACGCAAGCCATGCCTGACCTCAACCAACGCACCCCCCACGTGCTGCGCTATCTGATTCAAAATTCCCTATTTTGGATCGAATACGCAGGCATTGACGGCATACGTCAAGACACTTACCCTTATGCCGACCGCCGTGCCATGGCGCAATGGTGTAAGGAAGTAGAGGCTGAATATCCAGGTTTCAACATCGTAGGCGAAACGTGGATAAACAACAATGTAGGCGTTAGCAGTTGGCAACGCCATTCTCCCGTAGGGCCCAAGGGCGAGGATGACTCGCAATTGCCTACGGTAATGGACTTTCCCCTGATGTATCGCATTGCAAAGGCCGTCGACGAGACAACTAATGATTGGGACCGCGGGTTGGCCGTCATCTACGACTACCTATCGCAAGATGCCGTATATGCCGACCCGACCCACTTGCTCACCTTCCTCGACAACCACGACACACAACGCTTCGCCGCCACACGCGAGCAGGCTTATCGCCCAGCTCGCTACTGCCAAGCACTCACGATGTTGCTTACGCTGCGTGGCATTCCACAAGTGTACTATGGCGATGAATTAGCCATGTGGGCCGACAAGTCGAAGGGCGATGGGGAGTTACGCCAAAACTTCCCTGGTGGCTTTGCGGGCGATAGTATCAATGCCTTTACGGGAAAAAATCTCACACCATTGATGCAACGCACACTCACTTTGGCACGTCGTTTGCTGAATTGGCGTAAGACAAGTTTGGCCATTCAGCGCGGCACGTTCCGCCACTTTACAATAAAAAATGGTGTGTACGTCTACACGCGTTCCTTTCAAGGCCACACAGTCACAGTGATGCTCAACGGCACAGATGCTCCCGCCACAGTCGACTTAGCGCGCTATGCTGAAGCGCTTCCCAAGTCACAGGCAAAGGATATCATCAGCGGTCGCACCATTCAGTTCACAGAAGGTTGTTTACAACTTGACGTGCGCGGCACGTTGGTGCTCGACTTTGAATAACACATTAGCACGCACATAATTTGTATTAGTTATAATTTATAAAGGGTAAAAAGTAGGATAACAACGAAAGCGGCCTGTGTCATAACTGAATGACACGGGCCGCTATTTTTGTATTGAGACGGAAGACAAATTGCAGTTTGTCTGCCTAATTGGGGGGCGGGTTTTCAACCCGCGGCAGCAGCATGTTGTAGATATTCAAAGCATTCTTCTGCTGCCGCGGGTTACAAACCCGCCCCCCAATTAGGCAGACAAATTGCAGTTTATTTTTTACACGTTACTTATCGCTTAATGAACTTGAAGTTTTTGAAGTAAACTTGCTGTTCTGTACCACTGATATTAGTGATACGGAGTTTTGAAGCTTGCATACCACCGAGTTCATTGCCTGTGTGGATAACAGGGTCGTCGGCCTTGTAGTGCAATAGGCTTACTTCCTTCCAAGCACCCTTCGTGAAGAGTTCTAACTTAAAGCACTTAGCTACATCGGCCTTGCCCAAGTTGAACTCCATACCAGCAAACGTAATGTCGCGATCACCCTCGATGGTGAAAGCTGCGTTCTTCGGCCACTTGATCACTTCAAGCGAAGGAGATACTGTTACGTCATTGCCGCGCACACTGATAGGTTGCAATGCCAACTGGGGCACATCGGTTACAATCTTGAATGGATTGTACTCTGACGAATTGTCAAGTTGCGTTCCATTTGCCTTGTTGTAAGCATCTACCGTTTGACTAAAGAGTTTATTCAGCGTGGGCAATAATACCTTGGTGGCTACCTTAATGCCAGGCTGTAGGGCATGACGCACGTCAGAATTCTCCAATTCGTACATCTGCACTTGCAAAGCATGCGCCTGCTTATAAGCCATGTCAAATTTAGGAAAACCTGCATTATTGGGATAGAGTTGATTCATAGCCATAATGCAAGTGGCAATGCCATAGTCAGCCACGTTCTTACCCTGCAAGAGCCAAGGACGCAATTCGCGCTTCAACTCAGGATTGGTATTATCGGCCAAGAGTTCGTCAACGGCCATACGCAGTTCATAGCACTTTATCGTCAACTGTTGTAACGACTTGGGGTCAGACTTCAGCGCGCCTTCGGCAATGCTCTTCAGCTCATCGCCCTCTTCGCGACGGAAACCATGACCATTGGGGCCGAGGTCCTTATTATACAAGGCAAAGGTGCGAAGGGCTTCATAATTGTCGGGGAGTACAGCCTTTAAGCCCTTTTCCCAGTCGCGCTGATAGTCGTAAGCCTTCATGTTCCACGTGTAGTCGGCAATGCCGTAGAGTGAAATCTTTGAAGCCTCAGCATGTTCCATAGGGTTAGAGACGAAACCTGAAACGTCGTCTGCAATGTCAAGGCCATTACCATAAGCCGGACCAAGGAGAATGTGATCGCGCACGAAGTCGCTAACGGGGAAGTTCCACCAGATGTAAGCCTTGCGGTCGATACGTTGGTTGATCCACTCCATGCTCTCCTTGTCAATGCAATGAACGACGGAGTTACCCGTCCACATGATTTGAATGCTCTTGTTCATCTTTGTGCCCAACGTGCGGAGGTAACCACCTGCATCGTTAGCCCAAGAACGGTTGTACTCCGTGGGGCACATGATGAGCGGACTCACATCGTGATGCTTCTTAACAAAGTTGTTGTCTACGTAGTTGAGCAGTTCGGCTTGCTTGTCGCCCTTAGCCCCCTCGCCCCAGATGTCGTCAAAGAATACGGCAAAAGAGCGAATGCCTAAAGCATACATCTTTTCAAACTTGGCGATTAAGGCATCGCGGTCGGCATCGTTCCATTTGATGTCAACCCCCGGGTGAATAGCCCAATAGAAGTTTACGTTATTCTTCTTCGCACATTCGTTCAACTCTTGAATGCGCTTGGCTTCAGCATCGGGATAGGCTACGCGCCAGTGGTCGCGGTGATAAGGGTCGTCTTTAGGACCATAGATGTAAACGTTCATTTTGTTGCGGCCATAGAACTCTATTTGGCTCAAGCGTGCTTTGTGGCTCCAAGGCGTGCCATAGAAACCCTCTACCGTACCACGGAAGGGAACGTCGGGCCAGTCGGTCACGGTGCAGCACTCTAACTTACCTTCAGCCATTGACTGTAACAAGGTCTGTACACCATAGATTAAGCCAGCCTTATCGGCACCAGCTATAACAATCCCCTTCTCACTAATGTTGAGGTAATAGCCCTCTGCGTGATTGGGGATAAGTTTGGACACTTTGCTAATGCACTTGTCGCCTTTTACACCCAACGTAAGGGTGTACTTTGACTTATACAAGGGTGACACTTTGGCTTTTTCGAGCATTACAAGTGCCGTTTCGTACACCTCGTTGTCGCTCTGCTCATTGGTAACGATTTTCCACGTTTTGGGCAAAGTGTTCAAGAACTTTCCTGTGCTCACCACTTTCTGTGGCACGGGGTTGACTAAACTAATTTGTGCTGTAGCAGGCATTGCTGCCAGCGCAGCCATCATAAGGCTGGTAAGGATGTGATTATGTTTCATAGAGGAAATGTGCAAATGCTTGGTGAATGTGCAAATGTGCAAATGTGTGAATGTGCAAATGTGAGAATGTGCAAATGTACAAATGTGAGAATGTGCAAATGTACAAATACGCTATTTATGCGTCATAATATCCAGGACGCATCGGTCGGTTTCGTTCATGGCATCAGCACCAATGCTTACTAAGTTGCGAATGCTTTGGTCAACATCGTCGTCGATAATGCCTTCCACGCTTGTGACGCAGTTGCCTTGCATGGCCAACATGGCCGATAGCACGGCGGTACTAACGCCCGTGGTTAACTTTAGCGCGCAACTGGGTTTGGCTCCGTCGCATATCATACCCGTAAGGTTGGCTATCATGTTTTTCACGGCAAAGGTCATTTGCTCATAATTGCCACCCATTAAATAAGTAATGCCGCAACTGGAACCTGTCGCTGCTACTACACAACCACATAAGGCCGACAAAGTACCTAAATTGAGTTTTATATAAATGGCCGTGAGGTGTGAGAGCATCAAGGCGCGTGTCATCTCTTCAGCCGTATTATGATTTTCTTCGGCAAAGACGACTACGGGGTTGGTCGCACAGATGCCTTGATTGCCCGACCCTGAATTGCTCATCACAGGTATCATGGCTCCTGCCATACGAGCATCGCAAGCACATGAAGTAGACGAAAGTATGTGTGAGAAGATATTGTCCCCCATAATACCACGTCCTAAGGGACGACTGAGGGCTTTACCTAAACAATGGCCGTAGTTGCCTTCAAGCGAGAGTTGTGCAGCTCGTTTGTTGAGTCGACGCGCTTCGTTTATAAACTCGATGTCGGCTAACGGCATTGTAGTAGCATACTCCCACACTTTGTGCAGATTGAGTTGTAATTTGTCGGTTTGCAGTGCTTCACTCTCGGTAGCATCTGATTCTTGAGGCGTTTCGTGCAATAGATCTACTTCTACCTCGTTGTCCTTGGCGATGTAGACAAAGCGCGTATGTTCACGTGCTATGACCACGGTAGCTTGGTGCCCATCAGCGTCAGCGGCTACTATTTCTACATACAACTTTTCAGTCGTATCGCTCTTGAGCGAAATGTTGATGCGGTCTTCGGCAATGAATTGTTTGCCACGCGCTACGGCCTCAGCGTTGCAATCGCGCAACACTTCAAGGCCATAGGCAGAACGACCTATCAGTGCGCCTAAGGCAATCGCTATCGGCAGTCCGACCATGCCTGTACCAGGAATGCCTACGCCCATGGCATTCTTTAATATATTAGCACTCAAGCGTGCTTCAATGTGCGTAGGCAAGCTACCTAAGGCCTCAACGGCTCGGCTTGTAGCCAATGCCACACAGATCGGTTCGGTACACCCAATGGCAGGCACCACCCAATGGCGCACCAATTGGGTTATTTGTTGTTTTTCTTGTTCGGTGAGCACAGATATTTCAATTACTTTTTTTCTAATTTAAGACGATACGCACGGGGTGTGCAATCGTACACACGGTGAAAAGCCATATAAAAGGTTTGTCGTGACGAAAATCCAGCCAAGAGCCCAATCTCTTCGACCGTCATATCCTTATACTGGGTTGACTGCATCATCTTTACCACATCGCGCAAGCGTAGACCATTCACCAAAGCAGTATAGTTATTCCCTGTACACGCCGAAACTGCTGCCGAAATGTAACGTGTATTGATGTTCAAGTCTTCAGATAAGCGTAACGTGTTGTAGGTTGGGTCACGATAAAGCTTTTCGCGTGTTAGCTTTTCAAGAATCTTGATATAGATTTCGTTAGCCCTTCCAGCCTTTAATCGATTGCAATAGGCTGGTTCTACTCTTAATTTTGGTTTTTCTGTTTTCATAAATAGTATATGACGCTTGCAAATGTAATAAAAATTTTTGACAAAAAGTCTTGAACGCAAGCTAACTTGGGGGCGACGCGTCCCCACGTCTGAAGCAGTATGCCTTGAACGTCTGCTTATAGTCGCTTAGCGCGAGGACACGCTTACCCTGACTTCGTCAGTGCACCATCCAAAACCACCCATATTCTTGACGTAACTCATTGGCTTTCAATACGCGCCATGTAATGGCGCAGAAAAGTGATGAAGTCAGGATTTGAATAATAATAAAGCACCTTCGCAGAAATGCGAAGGTGCTTTATTATGTATGCTCGGTATGAGCATTATCTAACGGGTGCAAGTCTTGAGCAAGCCCTAATAGGATATTTTTTTCTTCACCTATTTTCATCTCACCTTTATCTTCACCGTTTTCTCCATTCTATCTTCCGTGGTCGCCTTTACAATATAGAGCTCCGTAGCCACTTGCTTATGCCATGTTGTGGCATTGATGCCAGAGGCCGAAGTAAGGAGCTTACCATCGATGGAGTAGATGCTCACAGAGGAAAGTTTGCTGCCCAGAGAACTTACCATGATAGTGCCACTCTGAGGCGAGAAGCAGCGTATGTAGCTATCGTTGCCACGGCTTGCGGTGTTGTAGATGGCGGTAGTGATATAATATCTGCCATGCTCGTTGGCAGCAATCTCTATGGCATGGTCGGCTGGGGTATAGGTGCCTGTTTTGGCGTCGAGAATATAGAGTGGGGTGTCGAGATATCTATTTGCCTCCAACTCCACAGCCACCATCTTATTTTCCTTTGCAATCACTCCAAAAGGCAATATTTCGATATAGGGCAATGCATTGAGCGCTGCAGCCTGAGTGCCAGCTATGGTGTAAACCTGCGGAATATCCTCCAGTTCGGTGTTGTTGAGCAGCTCTATATCCTCATCGTTGCAGAAGTCTTCGTAGGCATCATCCTTCACTATGACCTTGGCAGTAGCCATTTCTTTGCCACCCTCAATAACATGGATGTTCATCTTTGCTTTCGTCTCGGCTATTTTTCCTCCACCCGCCTTCCAGCGATCTGTGGTCATGAGTAGGGTAAAAGTTGCATAGCTTATGCTTTCGTTTGCTTTAGCCTTTACGAAGAAAGCCTGCATAGGCTCAATCAGCAAATCTTCTTTACGATTGTATGTACCTTCTTTAATGAGATACGCCTTAAGCACACCATCTTGAATAGTCCATACTTTTCGTTCAAACTTTGGGTTACCATTGAGGAAGCTATACATACTCAGCGTTGCTGTATACGGATTACCAACCATATAATAGCAGTTCTTGCTATGTGTGTTTGTGGTTAGTTGCTGTTTTATAGTTCCTAATTCATTCGCCGCAGTAACAGAAGCCACATTCAACTTATATATATCCGTTTTATTCACTGGAACTACCTTGATTAATGTGCCATCCGAATTGAATGGATTGTTATCAGCAGTAGTATAGAAATATTCTTTATCCTCCTTTGGTAAACGGAAAAGCCACGTTGGTGTTACATCTTTATAATCGTCACCAGCCTTAATGGCAAATCCTCTGCCATCGGCATACTTTTCGTCCAGCTTGTTGTACACATGACTCCAATATAGCGACTCTATATTCATTGCGCCATCTGTTATTGTATCAATGCGATTATAACCATTAAAATAGTCATCTGCATTGTAGCCCGTTATACCATTGATTACCTGTTCGCCGTTGCTGTCCCAATTACGCTGGTATACTGGTGCTTCCACACGGTTGTTATTTGTAAGGGCAAACTCCATGCGTGTGAAAGCTTCCTTGTTTTCTCTACCACACGACCCATACGTGGAATTATCTTTAACCGGCACAAAGAAGTCGCCTGCATACGTATCCTTCAAAGGTGATGAAATGATATTCCATTTATTTTGAGTCATCTCCTTTTCTACGTAAGCCTTATTATACACGAGGTAAGCTTGATTGAGTAATTCAGCTTGTGGCTTGAAGTATATTTCATCACAAATATTGCCCTTGAACGTTTCACAAGTAAACCAGCCTTCGCCTGTGTCTGAATGGTCTTTGGTGTTATAGTTCCATGTTGTTAGCATATCGTAAGCAATAGCCGCTGTAGCCTCCTCGCCCTTATAGTTTGTAAGCTTAAGGGCGATGTTGTTTCCTTCGCGGTATACGATATTGCCGAGTCCGGGATATACCTTATCCGTTTGGTCAGGTATAGTAACCTTAGAGAATTTCATTGGTGTATATGCCTGATTACTGTTTAGCTTGTCGTAAATTCCTGTACCATAATCAGTATAGTCAGTTTTATACAATTCAGCCGCAGTAGACCGTTTCCAGTTTAGGTCGTTGTTCCAGTTTGCATTAAGTTTGTTGGCAAGTGTAGAATTCCACGTCAGATATTCTGGCACCACCTTGAATGTGATGAAAACTTCTCCTGGACACGACTTTGCAGCTCCCACGACATCTTGTTCGTACGAGAAGTTTAGCTCATACCAATAGCCTTCGTGTAGAATATCCAAAGCATTGTCGTTGTCGAAGAGTAAACTTATATAGCCTTTACCTCCTGTCAGCGAAGTTGCCTCAAGAGTTGTTTCCTTTAGTTTTCCTACAATCTGCTTTGTAGTAGAACCAAGGTTGAATGTTGGATCGTTTGAATCGGCAACAAACACATTTGAGCCATTCTGAAACTTAATCTTAGCAGCATCTTCAAGGTTTGCTACAGGCAATCTCAGTTCCTTTCCTGCTGCCAACATAGCCTTTATTTGTGGCAAGCCTATACGCACGCTGCGGTCGTCTGTAGGATAAGCAACACTTGCATCACCCATAGTAAGTTTCGGACCGTCTTTGACGATACGCAGAGTAAAGTACATAGGGTCGGGGCAGATTTCGTATTTTATTGTACCCTCTGTAAATGTTGTTGTTACAGGGATTGCAGCCACCTTGTATACCCCAGTCTTTTCTGAGTTATACTGATAGTCGTCAAGATTGTTGCTTGCCGAAAGCAGTAATTGTCCGTTATCCACATACTTCCTCAATAGTGCATAGCCTGTTGGATCTATGTTTTTATATCCCGCAGCAAGACCTTTCACTTCGGTATACTCAGCTTTGCCGCGATAGTCAGCCAACGTTTGCAGCAACATGGGAATGGAGGCAAAATTGTTCTCCTTGTCGGGCTCGCTGAAGAACCAGTCTAATTTAACCTTATGCAATGTAATTGCACCACCATTCACCACGTCGGTAGTCAGCAACTTTCCGCTAATGTTAACGTTAGGCTTATTCGATCCATCGCACGACACACGCACCGTTGATACGGTATTTCCGGTAGCATCCGAAAACGTAAATTTTTGCTGTACAAGCTCAAATTCCTCACTATACAAAGAGCAAACATTAGTGGGTTTGCCCCATTCATCAGGCTTGTCAGGATCGTCTTCGTTAGGAATAGTTACCGAAATGTAATACTTAGTACCAAAAGCCAAGTTGAAATGGCGATAGGCAAGCAACAGCAGTATATTCCCGTCCGCGTCCTTTGTAAACATTGGCGAATTGGTGCTACCTCCTGCTGCATAGCTTGGCAGCGTCTTGCTTGCGTTGTATTCAGCAGGCACTTCTGCCACCCCATATTCATCAGCTTTTCCGTCGCCATCATAGTCGATACCTGCAATAGGATTGCCCTCCAAGTCGCATATACGGTAAAACAACTTTGAAGCCACCCCCACACCTACAACAGCCTGTATGTTCTCGTAGTGAGAGGTTATCATGAACTTAACGTCGTCGGTCGAACCTTCGAGCTGATCTGGACACACCGCTTTGTTCTGTATCACGTCTATTTTGGCATGCTGTATATATAGTCGCAAGTCGTCAATAGCATAGTCGGCACCATTGGTGTTGTCGCACATATTGTCCACCACAATACGGAAGTCGGAATAGTTTTCCACTCCTGACTTTTTTCGTATCACCAGTCGGCTATACACCTGGAACCACTTGCCCCGCTGTCTGCCGCCTGCAGTATTGTTGGCAAGGTCGCCCGAGCTAAACGACGAAAGCAATCGTTGATAGGTCACCTTGCCCTGCTCGTCCTTTATGAGTCCATATAGTCTGAACATCAACTGAGGTTGTGTGTTTCCAGACGTAAAGTCTGCCACTGCTCCTGCAAAGATAAGACGCGCTCCCGAACACAGGTCGGCCTTGAAGTCGATAGTTGCAATCTGTCGGCTCTCATCTGAAGCATCTACATACAAGAAGTATCCATACTGCTTGCCGCCCGTAAGTTCATAGGTACGGTCGTAAAGTACTTCAGAAGTCCACCACCATTGGTACATCTTTTTCCCACCAGCAGTCTCTTGGTTTGCGTCCGACACACCCGGCACGTTCGCACTCTTGTACAATCCATACTCGCCGTGTATAACACCATAACCATCAGGCCAACTTAGGTCGCGCAGTTGTGGATAAGCGTAACAATACGCACGTTTGTCCCATTGCGAAGACAGCGTAGAGATGTTGTTAGCTGCTGTAGGTGCGTCCAATGTCAGCGTATTATTGTCATCGTCAAACGATATAGGCTTTGTAGCTTGCTGATAGTGGGTGTTGAGGTAGCTATATGTGCGGTCGTTATCACCATCAGCAAAAATCTGCTCACGCGTCTTTGGATAAGTATTATTATACAATATCTCGTAATTGGCTATCGGAGCCATGTCGTTGCCATTTTTGGCATAGCACACAATATACACCACATCTCCAAAAGTAATGGTTGGTTTTGAAGTTGTCTTTCCGTCCAATGTCAACCACCCATTACCATTTGTCATAATGGTATTCATGCTTGTAGCCGACCATATCTGATAATTCTCATTAGCATCTCTTGCCAGAATGGTATATTTAGTCTTGGTCTTATCATAAGCACGCCATTGATAACGTGTAGCCTGCACCATTTTGGTCTTATCAAAGTCGGCACGTTTTATCAGATGTGCATCATCTGTTGCATATACGTGATGATTGGTTTCCTTAAGAGGATAAAAATAGTAGTTGCTTGGCAACATATTGACGCGTATCGCCATAGAGGAATTCGCGTCTTTAGCACCAAATAATATTTGGCGGTTGTCCTCAATCGTCAAGTCGGAGTTAGCCGCACGCTTGTCTGTCGGAAACGCATTGACGATATTCTCTGCTATACTCTTTGCCGACCTTATGTGGAAGATATATCGTATTTGCAGTGTAGGCTCACGCTGGAAATATCGTTCCTTATTGAAGAAGCTACCAGCCTCAAAGGGTTCAAAGTCGATATATTTACTCACATCACATGCTATTTCCTCTCCTTCCCAATTAGCGTTTGCCGCCTCGGTTGGTGCAGTATACTTTACACCCTGTCTTATTCTACTCGGTCCATACTTTTCACCATTTATAGACTTTTTCCAAGCAAACAGACCACGCACATTGTTAGCAGCATCGCTTACCTCTTCCAGATAGCTGTGATAGCTGTCGTATTTTGAGAGCCTGCTGCTTTTCATGTCAGTCTTATAGTCATACCATCTGATGTAGCCCTTTGGCTCGTTTGAGCGATTTTGCCGTGCACCGTCCGTTGTATATCCTTCAAACGGCAATAGCAAGTCTACCGCCTTTCCCGGCTCTACATAATAGGTATATTCATACTCATGCACCTGCTGCATCATCTGTCCATAAGGATTGGCCAGAAGCGGTCTGCCAGTCACGCCCTCCCAATGTTTGAACACACTCTGTTGTGCATGAATGGTGGTGGCACAGCATGCCAACACCAGAAAGCATAAATATATGTATTTGTTCATAATACACTACTCTTTTATAATTTCCACTTTATACGGAATGTCATACCCTAACTGATTGATACCTATCAGCATCTTGTGTATAGCATATCCATTGCGGTTGCCAATTACGCCCTCTATGGTGTGTCGCGATGGCACTGGTGTGGGCATACGGTCGTATATACATATCCCATCGCCGTCGGGTTGCAACGTCAATGTCTGCCAACCGGCAAACACCCAACCGTCGGCTGCATCGACACCAGGTTTAAGTTCAACACCATCGCTTATGCGCACTACATAAGGTATGAGATGAAACTCGCCGTAACTCTTAAATCTTACGGTAAGCATCTCGTCGTTCTGCTCAACAGTAGGCAGCACGCCAATGGGGGTAAACTGCTCTACCTTGAATCTTACACGATAGTCGTTTAGCTTTATTGGTATCTCAAGATAGTCGTTACGCGATATTGTGTTCCAGTTTGACAATGCACCACGATGGTTCATTGTGGCATGGTCGGTCTTAACGCTCACTACAAAGTAGTTTGGCATTCGAGCTATCGACTCATTGACGTAGAAACTTATTATCTTCGGTGTCGTAGTATTGGCCTTTACCACCACTTCAGGGTCGAGATTTATAGTAAACATCTCTTTCGCTGCCGAAGCATTGATATGTGGTTCAACAGCTGTGCCATTGTCCTTGCCGGGCAGCAGATACAGATTGTTGGCCTCGTTCTTGGTAATATCTGTAAGCGCCACTTTCTTTAGCGTGATGTCGTTTGGTGTGTCGTTGGTTATCTTCAGCTTCACCTTAGCTACCATTCTTATCACTTCGAGATCGACATCCGAAGTATTCTTCTTTATCTCTATGGTCTGCTTGTTGCTCATAGGTATGCCGCCCGGAAAGTTGGCTGCCGTAAGCACATTGCCATTTACGGTATATAGCTTATTGTCGAAGTCGGCAGGGAGCGGCGTATTAGATGTAGAATAGTCGATATTCGGGTCGAGCCCCACATCCTCAGGTTTAATATTTGCGAAAGAATAGAATGTCGTTTCGCCTGGTTCTATCTTAGCCGTAAGCGTGCCCACCCAGCTCTTCTCCTCAGCATAATCTTCACTAACAAGCAGATGTTTGATGATGCCATGCTGTACAACGATGGTGAAGCAGTTGTTCATCATCTCGCCTTTTTCGGCATTGGCGTCGGTCCATTCCAGCGAACCGCTACTACGTGATGCAGTGCTTCCTGTCGGGGTTGAAATATTTATGCGCACAGTTACAGGCTTGCTATCAATTGTTGGCTCGGTAGTAGGGTCTGACGTGCAACAACATAGAGCAAGTGATGCAATGAGCGAGACTATCAAAAGCGATATTTTCTTCATTTATTTATAAGTAGGTGTTCAAAATTATTTTATACAATCAGTAGGTGTCATTTTCACATTGAAAGCACATTCTCGAGGTGCATCTGTTCCCTTCGGCCTCGGTCACATAGCCCGCTATGTTCCCTCACCCGAAGGAAACATCTGCGCCCCGATAATGCACTTTCAATGTAAAAATAATTTTGAACACCTACTTATTATGTCACTTTTAGTGGTACGGTACTGATTTACCTGTTAACCCGTTAACTTGTCAACTTGTTTACTAATTCCGCCAACGCGTTTACATTATTATTTCTTCGTCGTATTCTCGCTTATTCCATCTTCTTACGTGCAGGTTTACGATGAGCTTTCCGCCCTCTTTGTAAATCATGAATGTATAGAAGTGGTTGCGCTGTATATCGTACGGCGTGCCTGTAGGTTCTCCGGCTGTGTCGTAGTTGCGAAAATATAAGGTATATGTACCTTCGTGTTTGCCGTTTCTGTTCAGGTTAATTGTTATAGTAGCAGGTGTAGCACCACTACTGGTATTGTCGTATTCTGGTATGTATGTTGCTCTCTCCTCCGATAAGTCTATACTTGCCTCCCTGCTGTCAAACACATGCAGCGAATTGTTGAAGCGTATATCCTGCGTCCTGTCAGCCAGCTTATAGTTGTTGGGCAGACAGTAGCCTTTGGTATTATAGTTGTTGATGTGCATGCTGCCTATCGAGTAGCCGTACGACGGCATATCCGAGCGCATTCCAACTCTCACCTTAGCCATAGCTCTTAGCAAATATATTGGCTCTGTCATATCTGTTTGTGTGCCGAGGCTTAGTTCAGGCAGCGAAGCCACGCCCCACATTGGTATATATTTTCGTATGCCCGTATCAAGGTTGTATGTCAAGTCGGGTAGTGAAATGGTGCTAAGTTTTGAAGCATTGCAGTTAGCCACAATCATTATCTTCTTAGCCTTTGCAATATTGTCTTTAGCATTATTCCACACTCCAGTTATGGCATATTTATTGCCCGAAGGGTCGCTCATAGGTATAACCTTTATAATCTTCACATCTCCGATGATGTTGCCCCCTTTGTCGCAGATGGCTATATACAAGTCGTCGGGGTTAATCATATTTTCCTTTTCAATGCCGGGCAGCGGATGATCGTAGTCGTCCCATCCCTCGTTGGCGGCACGAGTTGTCCTGACATCTGACACCGCCAGCGTAAAGGCTACACGTACATCGTTCATAGCAATAGCGTCTTCTGCGTTGCTATCTGAACAAGCAGCCATTGCCATGCATAGCATTATGCCGACAACCGCTATAAGGGTAATATGTTTAATATGATATAGCATCAAGTATTACTCTGTTAGAATTATAAAGTATCGTATTCTATATCTCTTGAAATCTTAACTTCTCTTTCTCTACATTTCAGTATTTTGCAACACCACACGCCAAGAGTTTATATATATATTGGCGTTTAGCCAATTTAATCGGTCGTCTACAAAGAAGATGAAGTTATAGTCGTCCTGTCGGTCTAAGTATTCTTGGTCAGTCATCGTCTTGTTGTAGTTTCCTTTCACAAGCAATGCATAGTCGATGAGAGGTATGTTGAACACCATTTTCCCGTTGTTTGTATTATAAACCTTAAGTCGTGGGTGTTTTGTAGCGAACAGTCTGTTTACGGTCATCTCAGCCACTACTGCCGACACCTGTGTTTCGTTCTCGTTCACAGCTCTAACGCTACCGTCGTGTTGCGCCCATGGGCGATAAGTTATCGAGTCGTCCATTACAGGTGTGTTGTCGTAGGCAAGCCAACCATTATCGTCGTCTATCTTGAAGTCAAAGTCGCTGGCTTTTAGTTTTTTGCCAGATGTGTTTTGTATCACCACTTTGACGTTGTTTGTATTCTTAGTTAGTGGCACCGTTATGGTTTTTGTTCCATAGTCTTCCATACGCATGTCTACATTTTTAGAGTATCCGTGGTATAGGGCTGTTAGGTCGTGCTGTATATCTCTGGTTGTTCTATTGATCTTACAATCGAGTTTAGCGATATCGTTTGTTGCATCGCCGCTTGTTGTGTATGTGTATGAGTTTGGCTGTCGTTCTTCGCCTTCAGCCCATACATGCAGGGTGTATATGCCTGGTTTGATATCGAGTTTCATATAGCCTCCATTGGCAGCTATATTGCTCACTTTTTCAGTCTTATTGAATACCAGGTCGCCATTTAGATTATAGGCATGCAGGGTCACCGTCTTCACTGGTGAGGTGAAGATGTCTATAAAATCCATGTTCATATCGTAGCAGAACCTTACTCTCAAGTCTTTTTTACATCCGTCCATGTCCTCGTGCATCATAGAGCAAGAAGATATGGCTAATGACAATATAAGAGCGAGAGTTATCTTGTTTGTTGTGTTCAAGATCGACCTTAAGTATCTCATATAAGCAGAATGTAATGTATGTACTATTATTTTTTGATATCTTATGTTATAGTTGGTACGGCACTAAGCCGTACCAACTATGTATATATAGAGAGATATTATGCTTAGTCACCAAGACTTGCGTTTTGGTTTACCACGCGCCACTGCAGTACCTGAACGCGTGCTGCAAGGTAGGTGTCTTCGTAGGTAGGCACAACTGGCTCAACAATCTTATCGGGGTCGTATACAGGTGTACCAAAACCTTTGATACCTGTCAATGTAATCTTGTAGAAGTGGTTGCGTACAATACCATATTCGCCAAGTGTGCTTTTGCCAAGTGCGTCCTTACTTCCAAGGTGCTTGATTGGAACATAATAGTATGCTCTACCATCCTTGCGTACTTCAGCCTTAGCTGCCTCAATAGCTGCCAATACTGTAGATTTTTCAACCTCTGTGAAACCAGATGTGGCACCTGGTGTCTTGATGTAATACTTCTTAGTAGTACCTGTAGCGTTGGCTGCCAATGTTGGAGTTACTTGATATTTAGACATATTACCCTCAGGATTTTTAAAGTCGATATCATCTTCTGAAAGCTGGTTATATGTTGAACCATCAGTACTTGTGTAATACTGCGAGAATGTCAATGCCACCTGCTTCTTCAGATTCTCAATACCAAGAATAGGCACACCATTATATCTACAAATATCAGCTTTTTTCCAGTTGCCTTCAGCGTCCTTGTATTTTAGTGTGGCTGCAACAGCCAACTTTGTCAGATTATTGTCTTTCAAATTAGATACTGTATCTGTAGGAGTGTTAGGCAATGTGTACAATACGTCGTTCATCTTTGCCTTCAATTCGTTGTACGTATGATTAACAGGTGGGTTTGCTCCAGCACCAGCATCAAATGCTACAGATCTTTCCCAGAAACAGCGGTGATAGTCGTATGTTGTCCAAGGAGTAAAACCTAAAGTTCCGTCGGTCCATGCCTTATTTACCTGCTTTTCTACCTCAGCCTTGCCATTCTCACTTGCCAAGCCCCAGCCTTCGATAACAGCATAAACGTCATAATCACCGAATTTACCAACTGGATTTTTTGTACCATATTTGGTATTATCCCATTTTGATCCATCGCCTTTCTCAAAGGCAGAAGCGTCAACATCAGCTGTTACCTTAGCCACAACACGCTCTACATAGAGGTCTACTGGTTTTGCCTTGGCAGCTTCTGCCGAAGTTGTTACATGACCTGCAACGAGCGATGCACAAACATCTTCACCTGCATTTACATATACAGAGTTGCTCATTACAAAATCGGATACTGTACCTGTAGACGCATCTTTTTTGTAGAATGTCTTACCTACTGCAGAGCTACGAAGTTCGCTCAATCTCATAACTCCACCATTATTGAGAGTTGTAGACTCAACAGTCTCTGGATTAACAACTGCCACAATAGCAGCAGGAGCAGCAGTCTGAACACCATTGATTACAAGCACGGTTTGCGTAATCTTCTCAATATTCGATGGTGTGCCAGAAGTTGAGGTGTCGTCAGTAGGTGAAGCCTCAAGCCAGTTTAAAGGATCGCCACCCGTTACACCCGTAACATTAGGATTCTTTATAAGATAAGGAGAGCCATCGCCGTTGAAGAAGTAGAAACGCACCTTGTTGATTTTGCTTTCCGCTTCAGTTCCATTCTCATAGTCAGCATTAGCACGTGTTGTAGGAGTAGCTCCCACATTCACAATGTTCACAGCGAGATACTGCGGATCACTACCAGGTTTTGTGCCGCCACCAATCTCTTCTTTGTCAGAAGCACATGCGGTCATCATCAATGCTACGCATGCAAAAGGGAATAATTTAGAAATCTTCATAACAGGAAGTTTTTAATAATGTTTTTATTTACTTAATAATCTCTTCATATATTTTTCGTGCCGCCTCAGCCTCAGGGCTGTTGCCAGCCTTGTCGAGATATGGCTTGGCACTCTCTGCGTCGCCAGCATTCAAACGCGTGCAAGCAGCATTAAGGTTGGCAGTTGGGTCGTTAGGAAACATGCGCACCGCAATTTCCATCACCTCGTTAAACTCCTTCGAGCCAGGCTCGTAGGTTTGTGCCACCATAAACATCTCGTTTTGCGATAGCAGTTGCGGACGAGTTGTTACCAGTTTCTTTGCCTCTTCCACATTGAATGGACGAATCTTGTATTTTATGTGATAGTCAGAGTGGCGCAATGCAGGATAGCATGTTGCATGCAAAAACTTGTATTCCTCGGTATATTCAGCCTTTATCCGTGCCTCGCGTTCGTCTTCCTTCAGCGATGTGTCGTTGGCAATGCTGAGTATCTGCTGCTTGTGTTCCATGTTGCTTCCGGCAATATATTTGCACAGCCCCTCCCAGTCTTCGGCGGTATGCGACACAGTGAATATCTCTTTGTCAAGTTTTACCATGCGCTGCACATATTCCGTCAGCGTTTTCGCACGTGCTTGCGCCAAATGGTTGTTGCTCTCGTATCTTCCTTCAGGCGATGCAAAGCCATGAATATTAATGCCCACCACGGTGATATTCTTGTCAGCCTTCAGCGCCTCGATGGTTCTCACTATGCTGTCCAGCTGTTCGGGGTTTCTGCGATATTGTGGATTCAGTTCTGTGCGGTTCACGGGGAAATCAATGTATGCCGTTTTGCTCAGCTCCTGAATTTTCTCTGCCACCACCTCTGGACGCACATACATTGCCGTAGGTCGTCGATATTCAGCCAGCTCATAGTGTTTGTTACCAATGTTGTCGCCACAGCCGCAAAGGTCTTCGCTTATGCTCACCCTGTAGTTGCCCAACCTTTTGTCGTAGCTCATCGATTGCAGATATTCTATCTGCTGCGGCTTGCCGTTTTCTCTCCTCACCACATACGCCTCGTCGTTTTTCGCCTTTCGCCCGTTGCGTTGCTGCATTATGTGCTGTCGTTTGCCGTTTATCACCATCTTTGGCATCACCACCTCGCCATCGTCGGTAGCTATGGTTGGCGTGAACACAAATTGGTTGTTGGCACCCATCTTCAGTTTGTCCAGGTTCACAGTCATGGCAAGAGTCACCTTTTTGCCCATGCTCTTAACCCTCACATTCTCTATCGTTATGCTTTCGTTGGCTATATGCACACGCTTGCAGCCTTGCCCGTAGCATGTAACTGCGGCAAGGGTAAGTAGCGGTAATATGAATCGAATATTGTTTTTCATATCTTTGCTCTTATATATACTTAGGAAAAGATTGGGGAAGTATTCTCCGTATTAGTTTATCACATAAATCAATGATATAGCGGCTTTGGTAGGACCAAAATAGTTCTTGTGACTACTCTTTAATTTCTTGCCACAAGTTCCGCATCTCATCTCGTCATATTTGATATAATCATATCCCACGCCCAGCGAAGCTTCAAGGTTCCAATGGCGAGATATTGGCCATTGGTAGCCACACGAAATGCCACCGCCTGCATACCAACCCTCGTAGCGATGGTTCTTCAGGTTAGGTAGCAAACCCAATGGCAAGTCTACACCTCCCATATTAAATTCGCCACCCATCACATGGGGGCCAACAAACCAACCATTGAAACTCTGGCAAAACCAATGTCTATACTCAGCCATTGTGCTCCAATGTCTGAGCTTAGAGTGGTCGCCACCAGATTGTTCCCATGGATTTAGTCCATAAAACAGTTGTGCGGTATGCTTGTTGTTCAACGATAATTCTACTCCGATATTTGGTGTGGTGGTTGCCCAATAAAGCGCGTTAGTTTTTATAGCTACAGTTTGAGCATATAGTAGGGTATTCGTCAATGACAAGAAGACACCTAGTAATAGTTTCGTAATTCTCATAAGATATCTGTTTTATACAGCAGCTGTGTTCTGCTTTATATCAGTTCTACTTAAAGTTTGGGCTTTTCCCCTTTTTTTTGAGGGTGGGGTATTTAGCTCTTTCTCTAATTTCTTGAGTTCTTATTGAGTGTTTTTTGAGGTTCTTTGTTATTATGCCCTGGGGCATGTGTTTAATATTTTATATAAGTTGGTGCAAAGATAACATATTTTATCGGGGGGGTAATATATTTTATAAAATTTTTTCTTAATACCAATATTTTTTCGGCGCTCTATATAAAAAGAGACAAGTTGCACTCTGGAACATTCAAGTATGCTTGACGATCAAGAACCACGAAATAAGGATTGGGAGGGGCGCTTTTAACCGACCCCCATAATGTGGTGAATGGAAGTTATAGGGCGAAATTTATAAAGGTGTACGGTTGAAACGACTCCCTTGAAGGTAGGGCGTGATTACATGTCATACCCTTTGTTCTAAAACGCATTTTTGTATAGTTTTACGATGCTACGTTTTACTGTTTTTTTACTTGATAAACGCAGTTTTTTCATTGATTGTGCTGGCTTTTGGGATAAAACTGTTATCTTGCGGTGTAAAGACGGATAAGAACTTGTTGGAGCAAGGATAAATCTCATAAAAAATTATTTTTTACAGGCAAGATTTTTGCTTTTTGATGATTTAATAAGTAGAAACTAAAAAGCAAGAAATATGAGAATAACAAAGAAAACAATTCTGGCAATAGGTCTGATAGCCAGTTCGCTCACGCTGAACTCATGCGATTACAATGATAACAATGAGGTGTTACGGCGCCCAACTGCCCTTGTAACGGTGTATCCTTCTGCGCCTGACGGCTTCTTCATGCAACTTGATGAATCAACGTCGCTTGTACCTACCAATATGAAAACCTCACCGTTTGGAGACAAGAAAGTGAGGGCTTTGGTGAACTATACAATAGAAGAACGAAGCTACGGAGGCAACCAACAGCGTGTGTATGTAAATTGGATTGACAGCATCCGTACCAAACAGCCAGTAATGACGAAAGGATCAGAAGAAAAAAATGCAAAAGCATTTGGAAATGACCCTATTGAAATTGTCCGTGATTGGGTTTCTGTTGCCGAGGACGGATTTGTTACGCTCCGCATACGCACATTGTGGGGAGGAACTACCAAACATGTCATTAATCTTGTGAGCGGTGTGAACAAGGATAATGTATATGAGTTCGACTTGCGCCACAATGCCCAAGGTGACACCAACGGAAGAATGGGGGATGCACTTATAGCATTTGACCTCAACTCACTATGGAAGAAACATCCTAAGGAACTGAAGATAAAACTCAATTGGCTGTCGTTCCGTGGCAAAAAGTCTGCCGAACTGTCGCTCAAAATGCATACGGTCACATCGGCGTACAATACCGAAACACCCTCATTATTGCATCGTATAGAATAAAAAACTCGTTGTTACGAGATAGTGCAAATGCTTTTTGCTGTATGGTAAGGGCATTTGCACTTCGTTGTTTCCAAAGCTTTTAACCCTACAAACATCATGTTCGGCATAATATTCAGAAAAGAAACGGAAGAGGAACGATGGTTGCGAAAGGCACTCGATGGCGACAATACTGCCATCGAGTGGATTTATCGCAAGCATGTGCGATACCTGTCTGCACTCTGCTCGCGCTACATCACAGAAGACGAAGACATTAAGGACGTGCTACAAGAATCGTTCATCAAGATATTTACTTCTCTGGATAGTTTCAAGTATCGTGGAGAAGGGTCTTTGAAAGCATGGATGGCAAAAATTACTCTCAATGAGACCTTGAAGTTTGTACGCAACAACAGCCGTTTGCCCATTGATAGTATCGATGATAAAGATATGAACATTGCTGATGGCGACAGTATGAAGACTGAGGACATACCTACCGATGTACTTCATCAGTTTATACGTGAGTTGCCCGATGGATATCGAACTGTATTCAATCTCTATGTCATTGACGATAAGAGTCACAAGGAAATAGCCCAATTGCTCGGCATAAAGGAGAATACTTCAGCTTCGCAGCTGCACAAGGCCAAATCAATGCTGGCGCAGAAGATAAAACATTATAGAACCATCAATTCCATTTAACGTATGAAAAATAATTGGCAAAAAGACATACACGACCGTTTGGGCAACTATGAGAAAGATGCACCAAAAGGACTTTGGGAGGAGATTCGCAAAGGAACGACTGATGAGAATGGTGGCTATATACACGGCGGCAGACCTTTCAGAACTTACTGGCTACGGCGCACAGCGTATACTGCAGCCGCTGCAAGCGTGGCTTTGTTTATAGGGTATTCAATATATTCTGAATACGCAAACGATGGGCAAACGCCATCAGAAATGACAAATCTACAAATAGCACATACACCAGCAGAGCCATCCCCTAAAGGCAATATCGTTGCTGACGACGGCAAAAATCTTATTGCCTACAACTCACCTGTGCCACGCACCATTACAACCATAGTACACAAATCTGTTGGTGACATTAATACATTGTCATCTTATGCTAATGATGAGAAATCTTTGGAAACAGCGTCTGACAACCCTGAGGAGGATGATACCAACAGTTCAAAAGAAACGAATATAACTGCCGACAAAGAAAATTTGCCGAAACGTGAGAATGAGAGCAAGAAAGCAAACAATTCTCATCACAACAGCAATTACGGCAGTCTTGTGGCTTACAACTCTGACGCAAGGCGTCACGCCTCTTCGTCCACATCGCTACGTTGGACTGTAAGTACAAGTGCAATGGGATTGATGGGGTCATCAAGAACCATAACATCTATTGGCGACCCTGTTGTTGCAACCGGTCCAGATGATTCTGACTGGGAGGACAACCCTATGCTCGGCATCAATATATTCAATCAGGGAAAGGAAGTGAAAGCAGAATACAAGCACCGCTTGCCTGTACGCATTGGTGTGAAAGTGGCATACACACTTAACGAGCATTGGAGCATCGAAAGCGGACTTACATACACTCGTCTCTCTTCCGACATGAAAGACGGAACAAAAGAGAACTACTTTACGGGCGAGCAAAGGCTGAACTATGTAGGAATTCCTGTCAACATGAAATATAATGCATGGTCATACAAAAGGTTTAATCTATATGGCTCGGCAGGTGTACTTGCAGAAAAATGCGTATCGGGAAATGTCACGAAAGAATATGTCATCAATAATGCGACAAAGAAGAAAAAGACTGTCAACATTGATAGCAAGCCTTTGCAAATGTCTGTAAATGTGGATTTCGGCGTGCAGTTTGACGTGCTTGACAATGTCGGTATTTATGCAGAGCCGGGCGTAAGCTATCATTTAGACGACCATTCTTCGCTTCAGACTATCTACAAGGAGAAACCGCTGAACTTCAATCTCAATGTAGGTGTAAGATACACTATAGGTAAGTAACAATTAAGAAATATAAAATCATAAAGAATATGAATACAATAAAGACATTGGCATTAGCGACCATCATCATTGGATTAGTGCCTTGACATGAATTGTCGATTGATGAGCATTCCAAGAATAAATATGTAAAGCTAACAACACAAAAATCCGTGCTTCGATAAACCCCTTATAAGAGCTTTACCGAAGCACGGATTTTATATTATTGGGTTCGCGACGAAGCGCGAAATTATATTACTGTACCTCAATGGTACGTGCTACTTTGGTTTCTGCCTCGGCTATCTTAGGCAAGGTGATGTTTAAGATGCCGTGCTTAACCTCTGCACCAATCTTTGTCTTGTCAACATCATCGGGCAGAACCAACGTCTGTTGATACTTGGTGTAAGCAAACTCGCGACGCAAGTACTTCTTGCCCTTGTGTTGTTCGTCTTCTTCTTTCTTCTCCATGTTGATGACCAAGTCACCATTCTCATCGAGGTGAATGTTGAAGTCGTCCTTTGTCATACCAGGAGCGGCAACTTCTACGTGGTAGTGTTCGTTGTCCTCAGCTACGTTGATTGAAGGGGCTGTAGCATTAACGCGTGGCATATAGTTGTTATCAAAGAAGTCGTTGAATACGTTAGGTAACCAGTTTTGTGAATAGCGTGTCATAATTGTATATATTTTTTTGTTGTTTTAGAATGTTGTTTGCTTCATCTTCCGCTCCTCTCGGAGCTTCCGACTTGCGCTTACCAATATTACAACGTGCGTGCCAAAACGTATCGTCCCCTCTTAGTCCACCTTTTGTGCCAATTTGGCTTGACGAAATGACATTCCTTGTGACAAATTGACTACATTTGTAGCACAAAATAAGATAGTATGGACAAAGCTACTGACGACAAACTCTTTACCGTTAGACATATTAAACCGACCTCGGTGCGCGTACTCGTATTGAATGAATTGGAACGTGCTGACTGCGCGCTCTCGCTTTCTGACCTTGAAGCGCGGCTTGTCACCGTTGACAAGTCAAGCATCTTTCGCACGCTCACGCTCTTTCTCTCCCACCATATGGTGCACAGTATTGAAGACGGAACGGGCATGACGAAGTATGCCCTTTGTGATGCGGACTGCCATTGTGGTGAGGAAGATCATCAACATGGATTAGACGATTATCACGTTCACTTTCGCTGCGAGCGGTGTGGCCGCACGTTTTGTCTGCGCGGCATGCCCATACCGCAAGTAGCGTTGCCGCAAGGCTTTACCCTTACGAGTGCTAATTATGTAATGGTCGGTCGGTGTCCGAAATGTAATAAGTAAATTAGGTAAACTGCGGTTTGTCGGCCTAATTGGGGGGCGGGTTTGTAACCCGCGGCAGCAGCAAGTTGCTTATAGTCGCTTAGCGCGAGAACATACATAACATACAATTTTACATACTTTTTTTACATACATATCACATTGTCGCTGAAGTGCAAGGGCGTAGCCAGTATGTTTCAATTTGTGCCTTGGCACAAATTGAGTATAGTATGTAAATAAGTATGTAAAATTGTATGTTATGTATGTTCTCGCGCTAAGCGACTATAAG
>ERZ1027238.45-NODE-45-length-40094-cov-38.826169_pt1 | contig 40094 bp, 41 predicted proteins | sample MGYA00519477_ERZ1027238 | MGnify/ENA primary metagenome ERZ1027238 (study PRJEB26926, sample SAMN06164638) | human gut metagenome | biome: ENVO:00009003; feature: ENVO:2100002; material: ENVO:00002003 | host: Homo sapiens | place: USA | collected 2012 ...
CTAGTTGGCTGATGGTGAAGGCGCTGCCAGCCATCAGTAATCCGGATGAGGAGGACGCCATCTCGCTGATGTCTGCCATCTACGCCAATACCATCACCACCCATATCCAGAAGACTCTCTCTTTGGATAATCATTCTCAGAAGAATCTCTCTCAGGAGAGCATCCGTCTGCAGAATCAGGTGGAGAAGCTGAAGAAGTTGCAGAACGCTGACGGTTCTTTCTCCTGGTGGAAGGGAATGAAGGGCAGCAGATATATGACAACGTCGGTAGCCGAAATGATGGTTCGTCTGAATGCCGTTGCCGGTGTTCAGAAATCCACCGCCAAGATGCTGACTTCCGCCATCGATTATCTCTCTCTGCAGACCGCACAGGAAGTAAGAGAGATGAAGAAACAGGAGGAGAAAAAGCAGAAGGTGAATCCTAGCGAACAGGCGCTGCATTATCTCTACATCCTTTCGATGGATGGCAGAAAGATGAAGCAGAATCTGGAAGCTGACAAGGCTTATCTGCTGGATAAAATGTCGAAGATGACCAGTGATTTCACCATCTATGGTAAGGCACGTGCTGCTGTGGTGCTCGCCAAGAACAGTCAGCAGAATGCTGCTTATCGCGAAAAAGCGGGTGAATATCTGCAGAGCGTGAACGAATATGCCGTTTATCGTGAAGAGATGGGCCGCTATTATGATACCCGTAAGGCACTCTATAGCTGGAGAAACTATAAGATTCCTACCCAGGTATCCGTGATAGAGGCGCTGCAGATGCTGAAACCGAACGACAAGCAGACCATCGAGGAACTGCAGCGCTGGCTCCTGATGTCGAAACGCACCCAGGTTTGGGATACGCCGGTGAACACCGTGGATGCCGTCTACGCCTTTATGAAGGGCAATGAGAGCAACTGGAGCAGGAAGGCTGAAAATGCCGTTCTGAAACTGGATGGAAAGCTGCTGCCGATGCCGCAGGATTCCACTACTTTGGGCTATGTGAAGACCGAAAGACCGGGCAAGGCATCTAAGCTGAGCATCGACAAAAAGAGCGATTATACCAGCTGGGGTGCTGTCTATGCAGAGTTTAAGCAGCCTATCAGCGAAATCGGTTCCATGGAGTCGGGCATCAAGATTCGCCGTGTCATCGTTCCAGCCGAAACTGAGGGTAAGGGCAAGGCGCAGGCGAAGGTAGGCGAGAAGGTGAAGGTAACACTCCTCATTACCGCCGACCGCGACTACGACTTTGTGCAGATTACGGATAAGCGTGCGGCATGTCTGGAACCGGTTAACCAGAAGAGTGGCTATCAGTGGGGCATAGGCTGCTATGTTTCTCCAAGAGATTATGCAACAAATTTCTATTTCGATCGTTTATCTAAAGGTATGCACATCGTTGAAATGGAGTATTACGTGGATAGAAAGGGCGACTATCAGAGCGGAACTTGCACCGCTGAGTGTACCTACAGTCCGGAATTTGGTGGCCGCACAGAGACTTATGAATTGAAAGTTAATAATTAAAGTTTATAGATTGATAATTTAAAATAGAATAGTATGAAACGGATGAATATATGGATGCTCTCAGCGCTGTTGGCGCTGCCTGCATCAGCACAGAAGATTACAACCCAGCACGAGGTGGTAGACTGCGGCCAGGTGGTGTTCAACAAGCCTGTAACTGCCGAATTCGTGCTGAAGAATGACGGGCTCAAGCCGTTGGTTATCAACAATGTATTGAAAAGCTGCGGTTGTACGGAGGTAGATTATCCGAAGACGAGCATTGCTGCCGGCGAAAGTTTCGTCATCAAGGCGGTATACGATGCCAAGCAGATGGGTACTTTCACCAAGCAGGTTTGCCTCTATACCAATGCGGGTGAAGACCCGTTCATCCTCTCTATGAGGGGAAAGGTAGTGGGCAGCGTAGTAGATTTCGCTGGTTCTTACGATGAGATGCTGGGTGTCATCAAGAGTGATGCCCAGGAGGTGGAGTTTGATGACGTGAACCGTGGCGACCGTCCGGTTCAGCGCATCCATATCTTCAATCCTACCGACGAAGTAATGGAACCGGTAGTAATGCATCTTCCTGACTATCTTCATGCTTTCGTATCGCCTTCCAAGGTGGCTCCGCGTCATTCTGCCGAAATCAGTTTTGTGCTGGATTCCAAGAAACTGCGCGACCTGGGCTTGAACCAGACATCGGTTTATCTCGGTGAGCGTCCTGGCGATAGGATTGCGCCTGAGAAGGAAATCGTGGTATCAGCCGTTCTTCTTCCTGGTTTCGAGAACATGACTCCAGCCAAGAAGGTACTTGCTCCGAAGATAGAGATGTCTGCCACCGATCTCAATCTGGGTAGTTTCAATGGAAAGAAGAAGCTGAAGGGTGAGATTCTGATTACCAATAAGGGTAAGTCGGAACTGGATATCCGCAGCATGCAGATGTTTACGATGGGCTTGCAGGTGAATCTGAAGAAGAGTAAGATTCAGCCAGGAGAGACCGTTAAGATGAAGGTGACGGCTGTGGCTGCCGACTTGAAGAAATCGCGTGTCAGACACCCTCGTATCCTCATGATTACGAATGACCCTGAACATGCTAAGGTGGTGCTGAAGATTAATGTACAATGAATTAAAAACGAATATCGTGCAGATAGAAATAGATAACGGCAGTGGGTTCTGCTTTGGCGTAACCACTGCCATCAAGAAAGCTGAAGAGGAGTTGGCTAAGGGCGGTAAACTTTACTGCCTGGGCGATATTGTGCATAACGGTATGGAGGTGGAGCGCCTGCATGAAGCGGGACTCATCACGATAGACCATGAGCAGATGGAGAAACTGCAGGGCGTAAAGGTCTTGCTCCGTGCTCATGGTGAACCGCCTGAAACTTATGCCCTTGCCGAGCGAAACAACATCGAAATCATCGATGCTACCTGTCCTGTGGTGCTCCAGTTGCAGCGCCGCATCAAGAAGCAGTATGTCAACAATCCGGAGGCACAGATCGTGATTTTCGGCAAGAATGGGCATGCTGAGGTGCTCGGACTGGTGGGGCAGACGGAGAGTCATGCCATCGTGGTAGAGAAGTTTGAGGATGTGAAGCAGCTGAAGGAAACCGGTCAGTTGGATTTCTCTAAAGATATCTATCTTTACTCCCAGACTACCAAGAGTCTCGATGAGTTCCACCGCATCATCGAATACTGTCAGGAGCATATTGTTGAGGGCGCTGTCTTCAAGAGTTTCGATACCATCTGTCGTCAGGTGGCTAACCGCATGCCTAACATCGCTGCCTTTGCCAGCAAGCATGATGTCATCCTCTTTGTGAGTGGCAGAAAGAGTTCGAACGGTAAGGTGCTTTTCAAGGAATGCAAGAGCGTGAATGCCAACAGCTACCAGATAGAAAGTGCCGACGAGATAGATATGAACTGGTTCAAGGATGTGGAAACGGTAGGTATCTGTGGTGCTACCAGTACGCCGAAGTGGCTGATGGAAGAGTGCAAGGATAAGATTATCAAGGAAAGTTCTGCTCTTTTGTAGTAAGAGCTAAAATATTGATTATCAGTTATTTGATATACTTGATACGGTGTTTCACCGTATATGGGTAGAGGATAGTTTTATCGTTGATTGGAAAGCTTAAAGTGCTGGGTATTAATTAGTTAACCCCCTTGCTACCGCGTTTTGCGGTAGCAAGGGGGCATCTTTTATATACTGTCTGAAAATAAAACAGGTGATAAATCTTCTCCCGAAGACCTATCACCTTCAAAAAACAGTAATTAACTCAAAATTTATAATCTATATCATTACTACCTTGTTAATATGATTGCAAAGATACTAAATTGAAGTTTTTTTTCCAAATCTTTTTCATCGAATAAAATAAATTTATCGGTAAAAGTAGTATATTTAACGTATTTTTGCATAAATAACCCGGCAGTCTTTTCTGTAGCTTATTCTGCTATTGCTTTTTGATATTGTTCCATCAGCCATGCCTTCTGTTCAGGAATGGTCATGTTGCTGTTGTCGAGCGTAATGGCATCATCAGCCTTCCTGAGTGGGGAAGTCTCGCGGTGGGTATCGATATAGTCGCGCTCCTCTACATTCTTCAGAATCGCATCGAAGTCGGCTGGCATTCCTTTCTCCTTCAGTTCATCGAAACGGCGCTGTGCTCTCACCTGTGAGCTGGCTGTAACGAAAATCTTCAGTTCGGCATTAGGGAACACGGTGGTACCTATATCGCGACCATCCATCACGATGCCCTTGTCTTCGCCCATCTTCTGCTGCTGCTCTACCAGCGCCTCTCTGACGAAAGGAACGGCGGCAATCGGACTAACGTGGTTGGAAATCTCTAACGAACGGATTTCCTTTTCTACCAGTTCGCCGTTCAGATAGCAGTCTGGGCGACCGGTTGTTTCATTAAACTTGAATGAGATGCTGATGTTCTTCATCTCCTTCTGCAGTTCTTCAGTCTTTACGGCTCCATCTGCTTCGAAGAGCTGATGACGCAGCGCATAGAGAGTTACCGAGCGGTACATGGCGCCCGTATCTACATAAACATAACCTATTTCCTTGGCAAGATCCTTTGCCATCGTACTCTTACCGCAAGAAGAGTATCCGTCTATTGCTATTGTTATTTTCTTCATAATTTCGAACTAACTTTAATGTATAATTTATAATGTACAATTTATAATCTGTAACTTACGTTCAGCATGAGGCTGCTGCTACTGACGTGATATTTGCCGTAGGCAACGTTCAGATGGAAGCGCTCCAGGTTGATACCGCCACCCACAGAGAAACCGGCTCCATGACTGCTTTCTTCATCTTCTGAGGTGCTGATTTTCATCTCGTTGGCTCTCCGGAAGTTGTAGCCGGCACCTATCCACAGGCTCTCCGAAAGCAGAATGTCGGCACCTACTACGGCATGATCACGAAGACTGCTGTCCCAATGGTTCAGGTTGACCAGTGTGGCTGATACCCTGAACGGTGCGTTGGCGAAGCGTTTCGTTACACCCAACTGCAGGTTGATAGGCATCTTCTCATATTCATTGTCGTAGGCTTTCAGCTGTCCACCCAGGTTCTTTGCCACGCAAGAAACCGACCATTCCGTTTCCGGGTCGTAATAGTTGATGCCCAGATCCACTCCCACAGCGATAGAATTGTAATCGCCAATATACGAAGTGATGAATTTGGCGGCAATACCACCCGCAAACTTTTCACCGAGCATATAAGAGAAGTAACCCGCAATGGCAATGTCCTTTGCCGAGAACTCACCCATCTGGATGTTGTTCTCATCCGTCTCTTTCATCTTGCCGTAGTCAACAAGCTGAGCCGAAACAGCCCACGAAGCCTTGTCGTTGACAATACGGTTGAAACTAGCCGAGGCAGTGTTCACCCCCGACATATAGTTCATATAATTGAGATTGACCGTCTTGTCGTTTACTGATGACAGGAGAGCCGGATTATGGAATATGAGTGCCTCATCATCTTCTATCAAGGTGATGTTGTCGCCACCCAGAGCAGCTGCGTGAGCACTCACCGGCAAGCGAAGGAAATTATACCCCGTTTGGCTCTCTTGAGCATCAATAATTGTCGCAAAAAGCGTCAATATTGCGGAAATTACATATTTTTTCATTTAAATTTTCTAATTCTTTGGCAAAGATACTGCTTTTTTCAATAATAAGAAGTAATTTTGCAATGTTTTCGTAGGAAATAACGATTTTAAACGGTTTTTATTGTGGAAATTAAGAAATCAAATAGCGCACAACTGGAAGATAAGCGGGTTACATTTTTCCTGCTAGGTTTGCTGCTGGCTTTTACTTTCATCTTCGTAGGACTCCAATATCAGAAAGGTCCGCAGGGAGATGATGACTTGTCGGAATCGATGGAAGATCTTTCACAGGATCTGGAAATGTCGGCTCGTCCCGACCTGAAAGATATGGTGAGTGCAGAGGCTGTTTCGGCTCCTGCTTCTAAGTCAATTACTCAGGAAGTGAAGGCTGCCGAGCAACAGACTCAGAAGGCACCGCAGAAAATCAGTTCTACAACCAGCGAACTGGTTATCGGCGACGGCTCGGGTGTAGTGGATGGAGCAGAGGTGAAGGAAGCGGTTCCTGAAACTCCCATTGAGAATCCGGGAGCTGAGGCTCCTATCAAACTGACCGTCGTGCAGAAGATACCGCAGTTTCCTGGTGGCTGGTCAGCCTTCATGCAGTGGCTTACCAAGAACCTGAAGTACCCTGTAGCTGCCCAGAAGAGTAGGATTCAGGGAACCGTAGTGGTATCCTTTATCGTAAACAAGGATGGAAGTGTTGCCAATATCAAGGTAAGCACTTCGGTAGATCCATTGCTCGACAACGAGGCTTTGAGGGTGATGAAGATGATGCCGAAGTGGAAACCGGGCATCGATAAAGGCAAGGTCTGTCGCACGATGATTGCCATCCCGGTAGTGTTCCAGCTATAAATTGTTCATTGTAAATTATACATTATAAATTATACATTATTATGAAGACAGCAGATGAAATTTTAAGCATGGTAAATGAGTTTCTGGCTAATTTGCCTTACGAAAGAAAGCCAAAGTCTCTTTATGAGCCTATCAGATACGTACTTTCTATGGGTGGCAAGCGTATTCGTCCTACGCTCATGCTTCTGGGCTACAATCTTTTCAAGGACAATCCTGAGAAGATACTGATGAATGCCGTTGCCCTGGAAACTTATCATAACTATACTTTGCTGCATGATGACCTGATGGACAATGCTGATTTGCGTCGCGGTCATGAAACGGTTCATAAGAAATGGGATGCCAACACGGCAATCCTTTCAGGCGACAGCATGCTCGTTCTGGCTTATGAGCGTATGGCTCAATGTGATGAAAAGCATCTTGCCAAGGTGTTGAAACTCTTTACGACCACTGCCCTGGAAATTGGTGAAGGTCAGCAGTTTGATATGGAGTTTGAAAACCGTAACGATGTGAAGGAGGAGGAATATATCGAGATGATTCGCCTCAAGACCAGCGTTCTCCTGGCTTGTGCTCTGAAGATGGGTGCTATCCTTGCCGATGCTTCTGATGAGGATGCAGAGAATCTGTATAAGTTTGGCGAGCAGATAGGATTGGCGTTCCAGTTGCAGGATGATTACCTCGATGTTTACGGCGATACCAAGGTGTTCGGTAAGGAGATTGGTGGCGATATCACATCCAACAAGAAGACTTACATGCTCATCAATGCCTTCAACCATGCCAACGACGCTCAGCGTGCAGAACTGCAGAAGTGGGTGGATGCCAAGGAGTTCGACCGCAAGGAGAAGGTGGCTGCCGTTACCCGTCTATACAACGAGATAGGTATCGACAAAATGGCGCAGGATAAGATTGCTTATTATTTCGAGCAGAGCAAGAAGTATCTGGATGCCGTGAATGTGCCTGCTGAGCGTAAGGAGGAATTGGCAAAGTATGCTCAGAAAATGATGAAGCGCCAGTACTAGTTGATAGTTAATAGTTTATAGTTGACAGTTGATAGGGCAATGTTCAAAGTAATAGATACACATACGCATTTCGATGCGGAGGAGTTTGATGAGGATAGGGCGGAGGCTTTCGCCCGTGCCAAGGAAGCGGGGGTAGGCAAGGTGTTCTTGCCTGCCATCGATGTGAAGACCACACACGCGGTCCTGGCATTGGCTAAGGAATATCCAGGCTATGCTTATCCGATGATTGGTCTGCATCCTGAAGAGGTGAAGGAAGACTGGAAGGAACAGCTGGCTGAACTCCGGAAGATACTGGAGGAACATCGCATGACCGGTAATGCCTGTCAGGCGGATTCTCCTCAGTTTTCTGACTTGATCGCTATCGGAGAGGTAGGACTTGATTATTACTGGAGCCGTGAGTTCGAAAACGAGCAGCTCGAGGCTTTCGAGGAACAGGTAAAATGGTCGGTAGAAACCCAGCTCCCGCTGATGATTCATTGCCGCAAGGCGCAGAACGAGATGGTGCATCTGCTCAGAAAGTATGAGAAAGAACTGCCGGGTGGCGTCTTCCATTGCTTTACGGGCAATCAGAAGGAGGCAGAAGAACTGCTCTCCTTCGATAAGTTTGTATTGGGCGTCGGTGGCGTATCTACTTTCAAGAGCAGCCATCTCAGAGAAGACCTGCCTGCAGTAGTTCCTCTGGATCGCATCGTTCTGGAGACCGACAGTCCGTATATGGCGCCTGTTCCTTATCGCGGCAAGCGTAATGAGAGTGCTTTCGTGGTAGAAGTGATGAAGACGCTCGCCAAGGCTTATGGCATAAGCGAAGAGGAGTTTGCCCGACAGACCAACCTCAATGCAGAGCGGGTTTTTCCGCTTTCCGTATCGCAAGTATAGGACGCAAGCGTTCAAAACTCCTTAAATAAACATAAAAAAACAATGAAAGTTATGGTATTTCGGAGGAAAAGCAATAATTTTGCACTTCGAAATTGTTGCAGCGGCATGTTGCGGCGATTAAGAAGAGTTCTTCGGAATATGGAAAGGTGCTCGAGTGGCTGAAGAGGCACGCCTGGAAAGCGTGTAACCGGCAAAACCGGTTCGGGGGTTCGAATCCCCCTCTTTCCGCTTAAAACCATAGGTTTTACGGTGGTTCTCCGTTTTTGTTTATTGTTGCATTTTGTTTCGGTTTGTTACTCTTTGTTGCAAAATGCGTGCAAAATGCGTGCAAATAATTTGGTTGGATTATGATTAATGTCCATTTCTATCTCGACACTCGTGCTGTCGCCAAGGGGCAGGCTGCTCCCTTGAAGTTCGATTTCTGTCATAAGCGTGTCCATGCTCTTCTCTCGGTCGGCATCCGTCTCCTGCCTTCCCATTGGGATGCGAAGGCTCAGCGGTGTGTCGGTGATTGCCCAAACAAGGAGCAAACGAACTGCTTCTTGCTCCAGCGTATGGCTCGTGTCTCTGAAATCCTCATGAAGCTGACCACTTCCGATGCCCTGCTTGGTCTTTCGGTTGTCGAGGTGAAGAATCGTGTCGCCTCGGAGCTGGCTCCTGATGTCGGTGTGGAGAATCGGTTGGTGTCTCGTATGCGTGCCTATGCTTCCCTCTGCAAGTCCAAGCGGACGGCTGATATCTATCTCGTGACCGTGAAGAAGGTGTTGGCTTTCGATTCTCGTGCCGAGTCCCTCACCTTCGAATCTGTCTCCAAGGATTGGCTCTCTCGGTTCGATTCCTGGCTTGGCTCTGATGCTGGTGGGTGTCCGTCCGTGAATGCCCGTTCCGTCCATCTTCGCAACATTCGGGCTGTCTTCAATGATGCCATCGACAATGGTATCACCTCCTGGTATCCGTTCCGCACCTTCAAGGTGAAGAATGAGGCGACCAAAAAGCGAGCCGTGTCCGTGGAGGTACTGCGTTCCCTGTTCTCGTTCCCTGTCACCTGGCAGCGGCAGTATGTCGATGCCTTCAAGCTCTCGTTCTGTCTCATCGGTATTAATGTGGTTGACCTCCTTGCCCTGCGTGCCGACCAGCTGGTGGATGGTCGTTTGTCTTATCGTCGCTCCAAGACGGGGCGGCTTTATGATATCAAGGTGGAGCCAGAGGCTGCTGCCATCATCGAGAAGTACCACGGCTCTCTTGGTCGGCTTGTCTCCTGGGGCGAGAACCGAAAGGTCTATACCACCTTCACCTTTCAAATGTGCCGTGGCTTGAAGTCCATCGGTACCATGGAGAAGGAATGGCGCACCGATGATCTGGGTGTGTATCGGGAGGTGGAGGTGTTTCGTCCTGCCTTCCCGATGCTGTCTTCCTATGTCGCTCGTCACTCATGGGCGACCATCGCTGCCTCGCTGGATGTCCCAAAGGACGTAATTGCCCACGCCCTTGGTCATGGTGGCTCGTCCGTCACCGATATCTATATTGATTTCGATATGCGCAAGGTAGACGAGGCGAATCGTCGTGTGCTCGATTGGGTGTTCTATGGCAAAAAGTAAGGGAGAACCCTGTGGTGGATTCTCCCTCTTCTTATTTGCTCGTCTTGTCTTTCGGTGGTCTCCCTCGCTTATGGCTGGCGGTCTCAGCATCCTGCTGTTGTCGCTTCTCGTCCCACGCCTCTCGCATCTCCTGCAGCAGCTCTCCCTCGTTCTTGCCTGTTGTCTTGGCGTTGTCTCGTAGCTGGTTCTGCTCTTTGTCCTTTCGGATGAGTCCGTTGATGTAGCGGTTCTTGTTGGGCTGCGCTCCCAGCCAATCCTCCAGCTCGATGTCTATGGCTACCCCGATTCTCTTTTGGTTGCGTCCATCGCCTCGTTTTCCGAATGCATACTTTCCTGTTGGCTCAGTCATGGTTTCCTCCTCTCTTAATAGTCAATCATTGCGATTTCGTCGCAGTCAATGTATCGGGTTTGGTTTCCTTCGAGGACGAGAATGTTCGCCTTTTCTGTTGCGTTACGTTCTTCGTTGTATATTGTCATGAAGTTCGTCTCGTTCTCTTCTGGGCAGAAAATGATTTCTTTTCCGCTTCTTAATGTGATTGAGACCTCTCTGATTTCCTCGTCCTTATAAATGTTCTTGATAATCATTTCAATAGCTCTTGCTTTCATATTCTTTCTGTTTTATGTTGTTAATAATGCTTGTTTCTTAAATCAATGTGCAGCCTACTTCTTCGAGCTTCGCTGCGTCTCTTGGGCAAACTGCCCAGACCTTGTTTCCGACCTTGACCAGCCATGCGTGGTAGGCGATGGTGTGGAACAATTGGCGTGCCGTCTCTTCGTTGCTGAAGATGTCTGGCTCCCATCTTAGCTTGACCTGCTTTCCGTTGATGTTGTATGTGTACATTGTTCTTGCCATAAAAATGCGGCTTGACCGTGGTGCCGTAGGGCTTAAGTTGTTGTGCTCTTTGTTTCTTTTTCTATTGCAAAGAAAATAAAAATATCGCAATGTTGTATAAAAATAGAGATAACAAAAGCTAACAAAAAGATAATAAAAGTTATCTCTTTGTTAGCTGATAATCAGTGTTTTATCTCGCTCGCTGCAATGCTGAACGCTGGGCGGTTCTTAATGAAGGCGAGGATAGCCTTCTTGTCTTTGTAGCTGGCTGGTATGTGGCTGGTGTCGCAGCTCTTCCAATTGCCCCAGGCGAGCTGGTATCCTCTGACAGACCATCCTCTGTAAACGTATCGGGTCTTGCCTGTCATCGTCACCTCGGTGTCGTATCGTCTCGTGAAGTGGAGGCGGTACGCTCCGTTGTCCGTCTCCACCACCAGCTTGTAGGCTGTGTTCTCGATTACTTTGCTTGCTCCCATGTGCCAGCCTCCTTTCTCTTGTCTCGCTCCCTTGCGTAGGTGTCTATGCACTGCTGGATGGCTCCAGCCGTCTCGTCCAGATCCAGCTCCTTGGCGAGGGCGAGTGTGTGCTGGGCGTACTCGATTCTCCATTGGATGACCTTGCAACTCAGCCCTGCTGCTTCGTCAGCTCTCTCCTTCTCGCTGATGATGATTTGTCCCTCCAGGCTCTTTGCGTACTCTCTCGCAGCCTGTTTGTCCTTGCCGCTGCACTTCTCTCCATCGAGGCTGCATCTCTTCTCTGTTGTTCCGCTGTGTCCCTTCTTGAATGGGCAACCGAAAAGGTTGTAGCATCTTGGCATTCTCTCCCATTCGTAGATGTACTCTGTTCTTGCCATGTCTGTTTGTCTTTGTGGCTGGGTGGTTAGCCCAGCCGTTGCCTTCTTATCCTATCAAGAACTCGAAGTTCTTGTATCTTCCGTCCTTGGTTCTCATTCTTGCCAGCTCTATGGCTTGCTTGTAAGTGAACAATCCCTGCTTCTTGTTGCACTTGCCTGTCTTGATTTTGATGAAGGTGAAGTCCACCTTCTCTTCCTTCAGTTTGCCGTATGTGTATTCCCATTCCTTTTCGTAGATTTGGTCTTTTATGTACGTTCTTGCTTCAATCTGTTTCATGTCCTTGGTGTTTGTAGGGGAGTGGTTGGCTCCCCTGTTTCCTTCTTATTTCATGTTGCTCAGAATGAGTTCCTTGTCTTCCTCCGTCAGCTCCAGGTTGTTGCGGAGCTTGAAGCCTATGTATCTCTTCTCTCCGAGGATTGTCTTTGCGGTGTCCATCAGTTCCTCGTCGTTGTAGTATGCTGCCTTTCCGATGAGAGTTTCTGCCAAGGTCTCGTATCTTTCTCTGAGGTCTGACAGCTCTTCCTCTGTCTCTTGGAGTTCCTTGAGGTTTAGGCTTGCGCTTTTCTGTAGGTTCTCTGCCTTCTTCTTGTAGAGGTCTCGTTCTCCACAAATCACGTTGAACTGCTCCAGCTGGTGTTTGTTCTCCTTCGTCAAGACCACACGGTTCTGTCTCTCAAAATCGTATGCTTTCTGGATGCCTCCTTGCTTCTTCCATTCCTTCACCCACTCGTCCTTGTCGAGGTTGCTTGCGTTGTACTCTGGCTCGATTAGCATGTGGTAGCACTCTGCGCTAACCTTGAACTTTGCTCTGTCTTCAAATTCTTTCTGCATCATGATTTCTGTCTCCTATGTTTTGTGGGAGGCTTGCGCCTCCCTGGTTGTTGTTATGCTCTTGTTTGTTTCTTCATGCACTCCTTGACTGCGAACTGGTCTTTCAGCAGGCATTGTGTGCTTGCGAATGCTCCTGTGCCTATCGTTATGAAGTAATCAACCACTGCGTTCCATCTGCTTCGGAAAATCCCCGACCCTTTGACGTTTGCGATGAAGCTGTCCTCTGTGGCTTCGCTTACGAGTGCGTTGCTGTATTTTGTAATCTCTTCTCCTGTGTACTTGTTGATGATTGTAATCATTGTATTTTCTCCTATTTTGTGCCCCTTGGTTAAGGGGGCGTTTCCTTTTCTTTTCTGATGCAAAGGTAATCAATTTTTCGTAAAGTTGTATAACTTTGTAGTTATTATAAGTTACAGAAAATCAATTACTTAGCTAAAGAAAGTTATCAAAAAAAAAGACCCCTCCACGCCTTGGTGGAGAGGTCTTTCCTCACTTGCTTTTTCTTTCCTCACTTCTTTCCTCGCTTTCGGTATCGGTAAAGGATGGCGAGGGTCGCTGCTATACTTATTATTATACCTGCCGTCAGCCATCCTGCCCAGCTGGGTGTGGTCTCCGTCTTGGTGACTTCCTTGGTGTTGTCCTGCTGGTTCTTTGAATCAGTAGAGGAGTTCCTCGTCTTTTTGTTCTCGTTCCTCGTGGAGCTGCTCTTGGTTGTGTCTCTGACCGCTGCCGTTCCCTTCACCTTGGCTCCTGGCTTCGCCTCCAGCGTGTGGTGCAGGACTCCGTCCTTCCACGATGCGGTGGACTTGTACAGGTCTGTCTCCAGCACCGATGTGGTGTCGTGGGTTGTTCTCTCCTTGCTGGCTGCTGGTATCTCCACCTCAACGGGTACCAGCCTCTCGGTGACCTTGGTGGTTTCGTGGGTCTCGGTGATGGTGCTGTCTTTCTCTCGCTCCACCTTGCTCGTCTCGGTGCTGCTGGTAGTCTCTGCCATCGCCTTCTTCTTGGTGGCGCATCCTGCGAGTAGCAGCATTGCGATGCAAATGATGAGTAGGATGCAAAGGTTCTTCTTTCGTTCTCTTGTCATTGTCTAATCCTCGAATGTTATGCTGTTGATTCTGTTGAGCCATCCCTTCTTGTGTGCTATCTGGCGTGGGTCGTTCTTGATGACCTTGTCGATGAATGCCTTTCTTGCGTTCTTGATGATATCGAAGAGCTGGCGTTGGTTCGGATAGCCGTTTACGGCTGCGAGCGTCTGTTTGCCGACGATGCCGTCCGCTTTCACTCCGAGCAGTTGCTGGGGCTTGATGATTCCCCATTTTCCGCTTGCCCACAACCAGTCCACCAAAATCTCAGCTACCTTCTGGTTCTTGATCTGGTCTGCCTTCCATTTATCCCAAAAGTTCTTTTTGAGAACATTCTTGAAGTCTTTCTCGGTGATGAGCTTCACGTCCTTCTCGTCTATCTTTCCGTCTCCGTTCTTGTCGTATCCTACGGTGCGCCAGGTGGCGATGGTGATGCCGTACTTGGTGGCTCCCCCTCGGTCTATCTTGCTGTTGGTGTACTTGGAGCCTCCCTCCCATTTGAGGACGAAAGGCTCGAACTTGGTAACGTCTGCCATTGCTTATGTCTCCTCTTGCTTGTTTGAAATGTTGTTTGTCTCGTTTCGTTCCCCGAATGCTTTTGTGATTCCTGCCGTGGCGAACAGGGAACCTATCGCCCCGATGACCGCTGCCAGCCCCATCAAGTCCGTGTGGATGGTGTTCGTTGTCAGCACCTCGTAAAGCAGGACGAATCCCACCACCAGCAGCAGGAGGCATCCGATGATGGTGACGCTCACCAAAAAGAACGCCTTGCTGGATGCTCCGCTGTTGGTTTGTATGAGCTTCGCTAAATATTGGCTTACTCTCATTTCTTTATTCCCTCCTGGTATTCTCTCTCGACCTGCTTCCTCTCCCTCGGTGGGTCTCGGTTGACGCATCCGTTGCGGACGCATCGGTTCCAGCTTGCCTCCTGGAGTTGTAGCCTCAGTTCCATGTTCTCGTCCTTCAGCTTGTCCTCGGTGGCTCGGTGCTGGTTCAGCACGTCGTAGAGGCTGTCTATCTTCTCGTCCTTTGCCTTCAGCTCGCTGTCCTTCTTCTCGCAGAGGTCTTTCCAACCGCTTGCGTATTGGGCGGTTGCCTTCGCTTCCTCCTGCGATGCCTTCGCTGCCTCGGTTCGCTTCTTGCTGTCGTAGAACATGAAGAATCCGAGAATGGTCACGAGTCCTGTGGCTATTGCCTGTAGGATGTCTGCGCTCATGACTGTCCCTCCTGCTTGCCCTTCTCTATCATCGACTTGATGCCGTCCATGACCGCTGGGCTGCAAAGCTCGGAGCAAACACCGATGAGCTGCACTTCCTTGTCATCGTACTCCTCCTCTCCCTTGCTGTTGTAAATCTTCAAGGCGAGGGCGTGGCAGGCGATGCCTTGCCCCTGGGTGTAGATTGCGTCAGCAAACCCTTCCTTGATGTTCATAATTGTCGCCTTGGTTTTTGCGAGGTTGGCGAATACCTCGACCTTCTCAAAGTTGATTTTCATTTTTATGTCTCCTTGTATTATTGCGCTGTTCCTGCTGAAATTATCCACATTCCGCTTTGCAATACCGCTGAACCATTGACAAGGTTCCATCTCGGTGCGTATGTAAGCGTAATGCTGTCGTATCCCATTATTCTGCTTGCGTTATTAAAACCGCTTATGGTGTAATTGTTACCATGCCAATGAATAAAGGTTTCTTTTTTGGTACCCTTCTTGTCGTAGCAGTAGCCTGGCTTGATGTAGAAGCTGTAGTATCCTCTGTACATTGCGGAAACGCACAAAGTAATTTGGTGCCCCTCGTCATACCAGTTCATGTCTGGCAGGATGAATGTCATTTCTGTGAATGACTCGTTGTGGATTGCGACGATACCTTCGTCTCGCTTGACCTTGTAGTTGTCGGTTGTTACGACAGAGGTTTTGATAGCAAACCCTTCGATGCATCCTCCTAAAATGGAGAGGGCGATGTTACGGTCTGCGTTCTTGGCTGACAAAATCATGGCGTAGTTCTGTCCCATGTTGTCGTATTTGAACCAATTGCTTTTATTCTCATTCTGGAATCGTGCTACGGCTCTTAGGCTACTTGAAGCAGGGAGGAGGTTTCCACCGATTCCTGCAAAGGCTCCAGCGTTGTCGTTTCGCAAGATGATGTATGCGTCATCGCTGAAGTTCTTCTCGTTGGTTAGTCCGTTACCGCTAATGGTGAATCCTCCGATTGTTCCGCTGTTGATAGATACGTTGTTGAAGATTCCGCTCGTTGCGTTTATCTTGCCAGTGATGCTTGCCTCCGTTGCCTCCAGCTGTCCTCCGTACTTTACCTTGAACTTGGATGCAGCAGCGGTCGCTCCACCTATCCATAATGGGTAGCCGTTTTTCTCATCCTCGACACCTCCGAAGCAGCCTTGCACCTGCTGCTTGCTGTTGGTGATCAGGATGCGGTTCGTCTGTGCGAATCGGAGGACTGCGTTCTTGGCTACGATGAGTGGCGTGTAGATTGGTCTCATCTGGTTCAGCTTCAACCACTCGTTGCTGTCCGCTCCATTCGGTGCGTTGGCTGCGGTGGATGTGTGTGTGACTCGGCATTGGTACATCGAGAAGTTGCCTGTGGTGTTGTCGGTGACCGTCACGATGTCGAGGTATCGGATTCCTCCTGTTAGGCTCTCGTCGTTGTGGTACTCGGTTCCTGCGCTCCACTCGCTGGTTCTCTCTATGAGTCCAGGAATGCCTCGGAGGTCATCGATGCCGTCGATGAATCCTGTTGCAAACATTCCGCTCTCCAGCTTCGGCATGCAAATCCACGCCTCTCTGTAGCCTTCCTCGTTAATGGCTGGCATTAATCTGAACAGGCAGTTCTGTTCCTCTGTGGTGAGGTTCTGCTTTGTCTTGAACGTCACGCTGTGTCGAGTCCACTCGTCCGTCAGCTTCCATGAGTAGCCGAGGTCGCTTGGCGTTGTTACCTCGATTCCGTCCACAATCATCTTGGTGCTTGTGTCCACTGCTGTCGGGTAGATGTAGGTGACCAAGTCCACCTGGTCGGTAATCTCGTACTGCTGGACGGTCACCTTGCCAGTCCTTGGCTCGGTGTTGTCGTATTGGTAGCTCGATATGCGGTAGGCTCCTGTCTTCTGTGGGGTGAAGGTCATGCTCATTGCTGTTACCGATGTGCTCTTGGTTGCGCATGAGTTCCCTTCGCTCCAATCGGTTGCGTAGATGTATGTGCGCAGTTCCTTTCCGTTGGCTACGGCAGTGCTGTCGCATTTGCCGATTACCCTTATGGTGTATGTCCTGCCTGCAATGAGGTAGAGTTCCTTGGTTGCGAATCCGTAGTTGCTGCTCGTCTCGTTTATGACAATAGGCTTTGTTCTTCCCTTCGCCCAAAAACTCAGCGTGTACCATTGCCCTGCCGCCAGCTTTTGGATTCCTCTTGCTGGGTGGTGTACCTTCTGTCTGAGCATCTCCTTGCAGGTGATGGTGGCTCCTGTCGCCTTGCAGGTGTCGTGGTATGAGTTGCGTCCGTCCTTTTTGTTGCTGGTGTCGATGCTGCCCAGATCCTGCGGTGCAGTCTTTCCGCTGAGTGGCTGGTATTGGCTCTTGACGTTCCACGCCCTCATGTTGTCAGCGTCAGTAAAGCTGGCGTTCTCCAGAATGTTGCCATTATCTCCGCTGTGGTATGTTGTGACGAGCTCTGGTGTGGAGTAGGTGGTACCGCTCTTGGTGTAGATGGTTCTCACGCATTTCCAAACGTACGGCTTTTGGTCGCTTGGCGTTGGAAATGTGGTGCTCCATCCGCTCACCGAGCTGTATGATGCCACGCTCTTCTTGTCGGTTGCGATGAAGTACGATGTCTGCGAGCTGATGCCGTTGCCATCGTCTCCTGGGTCTCCGTCTTTACCAAAGTAGCTAACGCACAAAGGTGTGGTGTATGTGAATGTTCCGTTCTTCCATTCCATTCTGTTGCGTGTCCACAGCCATAGCTCCTTGGTTGGCGTGTAGGTGGTTCCCCATCCGCTCGTTGGCGCAGTGGTTGGGCTGCTGCCCACGGCATATTGCTCGGTGATGGTTATGAAGTCCTTGCTCGCACCGAGGCATTGCTTGCCTGTGTACTTGCTCGTTCCGTCCGTGAGGACAATCTTGGTGCAGCTCCATACGTAGGTGTTCTCCTTCATTGCGAGCTGGGTGAATGTGGTTACCCATCCTGCGGTGTCCGATGGCTCGCTGGTGTTGCTTGCCGAAAGGACAAAGACCACGTCAGCCGACTTGATTCCTGTTCCGTCCTTGCCTGGGTCTCCATCCTTGCCGTCCGCTCCGTCCGAAGGAGCCCACCTGCAGGTGAACGCTCCCTTGAATATTCGTTTCTTCTGCATGGTGGGTCTCTTGTTTTAAGTGAATAAGTTGTCGATGATGGCGTGGGCGCAGTTGGCGCACAATGCTCGGTATTCCGAGAAGTCCTTGTAGTTGGCGAGGTCTTGGCTCTCTTCCTCGGTCAGTTCCACTCCGTCCACCTTCTTCAGCAATGCGTCGATGGTATTGAATGCCAGGGCGTGCTCTTCCTTCTGTGGGTATGCTGCCTCCACGAGCTGGCTCTTGATGTGGGCGTAGTCCATGATGCCGTCGGTCTGAATGACAAAGCCGCTGAATCCCTCGATGGTGGTCTTCTCTTCCTTGCACTTAGCCTTGTCGGTGTCCTGGCTGGCGTTGTCGGTCTTCTCCTGGGTGTCCGCTGTGAAGTCCATGTAGGCGATGCGTGTCTTTCGGTCGTACACCTCTGGCTTCTGCTCCATGAACGTTCTTCTGATGTTTCCGTACTGCTGTTTCATTTTTCTGCCTCCTACTTTGTTTGGTTGTTAAACTTGGCGAGGTCTACGACCTCGTTGTTGTCGGTGTATATCAGCTTGCCGTCGTTCTGCTTGGCGACAGGTCTGCCATCTATGGTGAGAATCTTGACCTGGCTGAACTCGAAGTGCGAGCCTCCCTTGTCAATGACCACAGTCTTGAAGCTCGTCACGTGGTTGGTGTCGAAAGCGTCGATGAGCTGCTTCATCGATGGGCTGTTCACGATGAGTTTCTGCTTGCTTCCGTAGAAGACAATCTCCACTGCGTATCGTCCTGCCCCGTAGCTCGTCTGCACGTCCTTCACCCAATCGATGACCTCTATCTCCTTGTTGAGGATGAGTGCCGTCGTAATCTTTGGAGAGTCGATGATTCGCTTTCCGTTCTTGTCCTTCTTCTCTGGCATCTTGATGCCGAGGTCTTGTAAGTTGATTCCTGTTTCCATCTTATAAAGTCTTTTGCAATGTCTGTTTCCCCATTTTATCATGCCCCATGCTGCTGCGTCTATCTCACGGAGTCTTCGCTTGTTCGTGACCTTCGCTCTTCTCTTGAGCCAGCTCACCTTGTCGCTTTTCCTCCAAAACATGTTACCTCCCTCGTAGGAAACGAAACCGAGGAAATCCAAGCCCTCGCTTATCGGGCGAATCTTTGGCTCGTGTGCCTCGAATCCCAGATCCTTCAAGAATGCTATCGCTCTCTTCATCTTCCATTTCACCTCTCCCTTCGTCTTTCCGAATATGACGAAATCATCGAGGTATCGGATATAAAGGTGCGCCTTCGCCTCCTCCTTCATGAACCTGTCGAATGTCATCAGCGAAATGTTGCCGCTGTCCTGGCTGGGTCTTATGCCCAGCGGTATGCCCTTTCCATCTGGGGCGAACCTCTCGAACGGCTCCATGTATGCGTCGATGAACTCCTTGTCCTTGAATAGGTGTTCCATGTTCCTTCTGAGCAGTTGGTGCAGGATGTTGGCGTAATAATGGCAAATGTCGCCCTGTGCGTACCATAGGCATCCGCTCCCTTGCTCTCGCAGCCATCTTTTGACTTGAAGCGCAGCCGCTATCTGTCCGTAGCCAATCCTTGACGCATAAGTGTGCGAGATTAATGTGCGCTCTATTCTGTCGTGGCTTACTAAGACCAGGCTTTGGTGCTCGATGTGGTTCGGGTGGAAGTTGAGCTTGCTGATGTCTCGCTCCTTCTTTCCGTTCTTCAGCGTCATGTGCTTGTATTCGTCCGTGCGCATCTTCCTGTCATGGATGATGCCCTGGACTTCCACGAGGTCTCTGAGCCATTGCTTCCTGTGCTTCTTGACTCCGTAGTTCTTCTTGCGTCTGGTCGATACCCTGTCGGCTTCCTTCAAGGTCTCCCATTGCCACATGTCATCGTATACGTATCCTTGTCTTTTCGGCATTGTCTTTCGTCTTTATCAAGTCGTTGCTCGTATCTGTTCTCGTTGGGCTTGCTTCTCTCTGTGCAGAGCTTTCAACTTCCGACCATCCTCGGTTCGGATTTACTAACACCACGGGCAGGTCGCTGGGCGTTGCCTGCGCAAGTTCGATTTGTTTCGGCTCATCACTGGCTGTACTTATGCACCAGCTGCCGAGGCTCAGAAAAGGCGGACACTTTCCCATGACGCAGTACTCATGTCCTTATTTGTTTTTCGTTTCCGTCTCCGAAAACGTAGAAGTAATTCGAGCCGAGATGTTCGCATTCGCATTCGACCAGGCGTTGTTCGAGTTCGCATAAGCGAGACCGCAATTCGCACCGTTGTTCGAGTTGCCGCTACCAATCCACAGCTGTCCTTTTCCTTTGCCTACCTCGCCACGAGCTTGGGCGAGGGGTTTCTTTATTCTGGGGCATCATTGGCGGGTGGGGGAAATCCCCCACGCCCCCTTTGAAGTTACCTTTTCTTGTTTGTTTTTTTTGTTTGTTCTCTCGTTTTGTTCCTTGTCTTAACTTGCAAGGAGTCTTTTCAGTTCGGCTGATGTCACTTCCGTGAGGTCACCATGAAAATCAAGCCGAGCCGAGATGCTCGCATACGCACTCGACCAGGCGTTGTCCGAGTACGCAAAAGCGAGACCGCAATTCGCACCGTGGTTCGAGTGGCCGCTACCAAGCCACAGCTGTCCACTTGCATTGTACCAGTAGTGGTCTCCGTAGGTGATGCCTGTATGCTGCTTGGTAGGCACGTAGCTCATGTGCTGCGCTCCCTTGGTGGTGATAATGGTGATGTCGGCATCGCTTGAACCTTCGGCTGCGAGTCTTGTCATCTTGGTGTGCTTGACCGCAGCAAAGCTGTCCGCTGTCGGTGTTCCTGTAGGCAAGAAGTTGCCGTCCCATTGGTAAACGTCGGTACCTACGCTGCATAGGTGTCCGTCCATTTCCCAATATTGCCCATATGGGTTTTCCCATACTCCCACGTTCACGCTGTGGCAGGCGTAGTTGTCTGCGTCCTTGACCACCACCTTTCCGTCGCTGTATCCAAGAGCGAGGCAGGCTCCTGTCTTGATGTTTCTCTGTCTTGCGAATCCGTCACCCAATGTTGAAGATGCGCTCTTCTCTGTTCCGTCCAAACCGCAGCCGAAAATCTTTGTACCATCGGATGCCGCCAAGTTTTGAATGTCTCTGTATCCGTACTTGCCCATCATGTACTGAAGGAGGAAGTTGCGGAATGGCTCGCCTGCAAGTCCATGGTTCTTGCTTCGTGCTTGTGCGTAGTTGAAGAATTGGTTGATGTTGCTGCCTCCGCTTGGTACCACAAATGGTATGCTTCGCATCTGTCCGTTCTGAATCACGCATTTGAACATGCCTGCTGGTATGTTCTGCGTAAACCAGCCACCTGGCAGTGGCGTGAGCGATATGTGGTGTCGGATATGTTTCACTCCGCTGATGGTTACCTCTTGCAGGTAGTTCCAATAACCGCCTTCAAGCATTCCGAACCAGTCTGCGTTCTTGTATGCGTCCACCACGGCTCCGTTCTTCACCACTTGGTCTCCGTCCGCAGTGTATCGGTGGTCGGCTGGGTTGAGTTTCGTGAAGTGTCCGTCCTGCGTCATCAATATGGCGCAAATCTTCGAGAGCCAAATCTGTCGCATGAGGCTGCTGCCTCCTGTCTCGCAGTATGCAGAGCCCTTGCTTGCTGCGGTGTTCTCCTCGATGTAGAATGCGTTCTCGTCCAGGAACTGCTGCTGGTTCTCCTCCATCATGGCTCTGAGGTTGTCGAGTGTGATGCGCTTAAGCGTTCCCCCTGCCATCACGAAGATGTAATCTGAATTGCTCAGTGTCGTGGCGATTGTCGCCTGTGTAATTTTTTGATAACTCATTTTCTGTCTCCTTCTTTATGATAATGCTGCCGAAACCTCGACAGCCACGTCTGAAAAATAACTCTTGTCGGTGTTGTTTGCGTCTGGCGTGCATTTCGCCATTTCCGCTGTAAGCGTTACGTTCGCTCCTGTTCCGCTGTAGGTCTTTGCGTTGAGTGCGTTGTAAACGTCCCACGTCCAGGTGGTGCTGCCTGTGTATGCTGTGCCGTTCTGTTTCAGCTTCAGTACAAACTTGGCGTTGCTGGTCTTGGATATCGCATCTGGGTTTGCTCCATCGGGTTCTGCGTCAATCGTCCACTCGTCGGCATCGTCAGTCACTCTCTGTGCGTCCACCGCCTTCACTGCCCAGGTGTCTCCTTCCTTGTGCAGGAGCTTAACGCTGAATACTGAGCTGCCATCCACATCATCCCTCGTCACTTTCAGCGTCTTTCCGTTCTGTCCGTCTATGAGGACGAAATCCTTGTACCACTCCAGCTTCCAATTTGCGGCAAACTCGGAGTCTGAAATCGGCTTAACTCCGTAGAGGTAGGTTGCCGTGAGGGTGGTGCTTGTGGTTGTTGCGTTCAGCGTGCTGCAAGCCGTGGTGATGTTGATTGAGTAGCTGTCCGCTCCTGCCTGCTGGATGAGGATATCTTCTGTTCCTGCTATGGTGTCTCTCACGTTGTTGCTGATGTAGCTGACCTCGTAGCCGATGATCTGGTTGGAGACGATGGTGGTGCTGGCGATGTTGTCAATCACTCGGAGGTAGCAGAATCCGTCTGTCTCCTTCTTTGCAAACTTTCCGTCAGTGGATAGGTTCCAGCCTGCGTAGTTTCCTGTTGTGGCAGGACTTGCGTTGAATGCAAGCTGCGTCCCTCGGTATGTCCACTTGATGTCGGTTATCGTCACTGGGTTGCCGACTGCGCTCTTGATTCCTATCTTGAGTGCAGGCTGCTCGTAGATGCTTGTCTTCCAATCAACGGACAGACCTCCGTTTGTCGGATCGATTGCCTGGAAGAGCGAGCCTCCGCTTTCCGTGCCGTTCTTGTCAAATTTCACGATGGTCTTTTCGACGTAGATTTGGTCGCCTGTTCTGATGAAGCGCACCGTGAACGCTCCCTTAATTTTGTTTGCCATTCCTTATTCGTCCCATTTTTGAAGTTCAACCTTGAATTGCTCCAGGTCTTGGAGCTTGCCTCCGAGCAGCGTTGCCGCTGTCTCTGGGTTCTTGTCCACCTTCAGCAATTCGTTCTCGTTCACTGCCATCTTCGAGCCTGTGTTGTTCGTTCGATGGTGTTTGGCTTTCAGCCCCTTGGCTTCTGCCTTCTCTGTCTCGACTATTGCGTATCTCATTCTATATGATATAAATGTTGCCGTTCTCGTCGGTGAGGATGCTGCTCTCATCCTCGGTTGTCATGATTGCAGCCACGTCTCGTTCCTCGATGTCCATGCCCACGTCGAACCAGCAAAGGTTCTTCTCGTAGCCAATGCCGAGGGAGTCCACGCTGCATTCCATGCTCTGACCTTCCTGTCTCTCGATTTTCTCTGCGAACTTGTAGCTTTTGGATGCCGAGTCATAAACTCTTGCCTGCGTCCACCATCTGATGCTGTAGTAGAGCTCTGGGTATTGGATGGGGTGCGAGCCTGTGGCAAAGATGCCGTAGTTGAAGTAACGCTGCTGTCCTTGCACGATGTCGTTTCCTCTCGCCACGTCGTGCTGGGTGAGGATGCTCATGTCCCTTTGTAGGCTGATTCCGCAGCTTGTCTTAACGTTGCCGCTTGCGTCCACAAACTGAACCTCGAACTCCTGACTCCATGTGAATCGCAAGTCGAAGGCGATGTTCGGGAATGCTATGGACTTGATTTCTGGGTGCTGGAGCGTTCCTGCCGTGAGGGCTGTGCTCTTGCCTCGTTCCACAAGGCGCATTGTCAGTCCTGTTGGCAGGGTGGTGATGGTTGCGTCTCCTTGCGTGAGCGTCACGCTGACCGAGCGTTCGTAGCTCTTGCCGTTGATGAACTTGTCCCTTTGCCCTGCCTTTTCGATACCCTCAGCGACCAGGTATTCATAAAGGAGCAGCTCGTCCTTCAGTGGGTCGTAGGTGATTTGCTCGCAGTCCACGGAGCAGGCTATCTTGTTGCCTCCCTTGTCCGTGGTGGTGAGTGCCATTCCGCTGGCTTCCACGTTGTAGTTGGTTCCTGTTCTGAAATCGTTGAACTTTCCTCTGTAGGAAAGAGTCGCAACTTCACCAGGGATGATGTTGCGCATAATCTTCAAGCTGCCGTTGTCCTCGGTTGCGTCCTTGATGATATCGTAGTCAGTTCCCTGCTTCCAAGCCTTGGCGATTGGCGTGCCGTTCACAAACCACTCGTGCTGGTCGCTCGCCAGGTTGTGGTTGTTGATTCCCGATGTGTAGATGCCGTCGGGGTCATTGACCGTGGTCTGCGGTCTGATGATTGTCGGTGTAATCCCTCGGTCTGGCTCGAACTGGTTCAGAGCGGTGTTGGCTGTCTGTGCCGTTGGCGAGTCAGCCGTGATGCAGACCAGCTCGCAGGTTATTGCCAATGGCGAGAAGTCGAGCCTCGTGTGCTTTCGCTCCGATTGGAATGTCCTTTTCTTTGTTGCCATTCTCGTTCTCCTATTGCTTTTAAAGTTAATATTCTATCGGCTCCGTTATCGGGGCTTCCTTTCCATCGTCTGCCGTGACGTAGAACAGGGTGCTGATTCCGCTGTGGCTCTCGCTTATGTGGAGGTCTGCAAACGAAATCTGGAACGAGGAGCCGCTGTTGGCGTGCTCTGGCATTGCGTTCCAGACCGCATCCGATGCGGTATCCCCTGTGTCTCGCTCCACCTTGAATGTATATTCGCTGGTGTGGTCTTGCATGTATCCGTCCAGGATCTGGATTGTGACGGTCTCCGTCTCGTCAGCAGCCATCCGTCCGTCCAGGCTCTGGTCGATGTACATTCGCCTTCCCATCTGCTCGAACTGCTGGATGGTTCCGCTCATGTATATGTTGTTGAGGTATGCGGAGTACCCTTTCATGTTGAGTCCGAAAATGGATAGGTTCGTCAAGTCTCCGAATTGGGCGGCTACCATTTCCTTCGTGAACTCCCAGTTGTTCACGCCAGCAAGGTATCGCTCGTATGTCAGCGTGCTGTATCGGCTCTTCTGCCTTGTCTCGTCGCTGAAGTTGCCGTATGCGACAAAGTGCATCGCATCGTGTGGGTGGTGTTGACTATGCCATGTGTCGCTCTTCGGTCTCAATGCGTAGCGCACCCTGCTGTTGTGCTGGGTGTCGATGATTTCCGTGATTCGGAAGTATGCGGTGTAGAACCCTGCAAACTTGAAGTTGCCTATGCCATCGTCGTAGTCATCGCTCTCGTTGTCCTCGATGTTCATTCCCTCATGCCATATACCTTGGCAAATGTCATCAACAGCAATCTTGCCTATTTCTCCGTCCTGGAGGTGGAGGACGATGGTTCCTGTCGTTAGCTGGTTCCCATCGCTGTCAGTGTCGGGTATGACCTCCTTGATGATTCCACCGCCTGCTGCCCTCCATCGGTTGCCTATCTGAATGGTTACTCTGTTGCATCTATATTCGGGTGTCTCGATGAACTCTCGAATCGTGAGGCTGTTCAACTCTGCGTTGCCCATTCCGTCGATGCTGGCTCCCTTTCCGAATTGTCCGCTGATGAAGTCACCGATTGTGATGCCCTTGCTGAATTGGATGAGCTGCCTTGCGCTGTCCTCGAAGACCTTGCTCAGCTTTGTGTCCATCCTTTTCTCCAAGAACTCCATCTTGTTTTGAAGTTCGGTTATCAGCTTGTCGTAGGCAGGAATGTTGCCCTGGGCGGTGGTGTTCTGCAGTTGGCTATTGTAATAGACCACCTCGCTTACCGTGCTTGCCAGGCTATCGCTGTTGCTGTATGCCTTGCTCTCACCGATGGTGTATGTCCCTTGGTTGAGGTCTTCGAGGTCAAGTTCCCATCCGATGATGCGGCTCTGTCTTGCTTTGTCATCGGTGTCGAAGTATTCGGGTGCGACGAGTTTCACCTTGCTTCCGTAGGTCAGCTCGATTTGCTTGCGCTTGAAGTCCACGGGGTTCGTGGTTCCCTCGTATGTTCCGCTGTCCACCTTCATCTTCTTCATGTCCTTCTCAGCCTTAGCCTTCAATTCCATTTCCGCTGCCTCCACCAATTTGTCATCAATGAAGGTAATGTCCATGTTGTACATGTAGAGCTTGTCCCCGACCGCTGGCTTCATGGTGTCGTTCGGCAGTTCCAGCGTGTAGGTGTCGTTCCTCGTAATCTCGAAGAGTTGCTTGTCATCCACGTCCGCATCAGGGTTGAAGTGTACCTCGAAGTCCATTCCGTTCAGCTTTCCACTCTCGAAGTGGATGCTCAGTGGCTTGTTCTGTTCCTGCGTCTCGTATATGCTGTCGAAAACGAAGGGAGAGCCATCTGGGAGCTTCGCCTTGAATCGGTAGGCAGTCCAATAGGTGACGTTTCCTGTGTCGGTGTCTGTTGTCTTGGCTGGTATCTCCGTCACCTCCGTTATGGTGAGCAGTGCCCTTGGATAGATGTCCTCGTATGTCTTGACGATATCTGTCACTTCGTCTGGGTCGAGGTTCGGGTCGCTGTCGATGTATGGTGTTCCTATCGGTAACTGGAGGATGGTGTCTGCCACTCCTTGTATCGCCACGTCTGCCTGTCCGTCTATCGGCTCTGTATAGAGCTTGTTGACGTATGCCATTGCGAGGTGGGCGAGTGTGACCTGCTGGCTTGTACCTGCGAGTTGCTTCTTCTCGTCCGTCAGTCCGTAGCAGTCCCTTCCTTCGTTGATGTTCTTGTCTCCGTCAGCCACTATGCCGATGAACTCTATTCCAGCCTCGGTCTTGTCTGCCAGCGTGATGGTGGTGTGCTTGGTTATAGCCTTCTTCTGTAGTTGCAAGTCCTTGAACGAGAAAATCGGGCGGTAGTCTCGCTCAACTCTGACCATGGTGGTCTTGCTTGCGTCCGTCTGCCCTCCTGTCTCGTCCCCGATGATGAACTGCACGCCTGTTCCGTTTTGGAATCCGATTGCGTCCACCATGCTGTCCACCTCTATCTCGAAGACTGGGCTGTTCCAGGAGACGGTCTGTCCTGCGGCTGGGTTTGTGTAGCTTCCGCTCACCACCTTGAATGTGTATGTCTTCTCAGCGTACTTGCTGTAGCTGGTTATCTTGATGCGGTTCTTCTCGCTGTAGAAAGTCTTCGGCTTGTTTGTTGTGAATCGCACCTTGGTGGAGTAGAGCTTGTGGAATCCGTCTATCGTGAATGGGTTCTTCAGCTTGCGCCTGTAGTTCTGGTTGAGGTTACGGCTGGAGCCAAATGCGTAGAGCCTGGTTCCGTGCTGCTCGCTGTCCTCGCTTCGACTCAGTCCGTTCAGCTCCTTGTGCTGCTCCAGCGTTATGATCAGGTCGCCTTGCTCGCATCTTCCGAAATGGATTTCATTCTTGTCTATCCACCATTCGGTGTCGAAAGCCTCGGCTATCTTGTCAAGTGCCGAGAGCAGGGTGGTGCTGTCATAGTCTATGAGCTTTGCGTCGTTCCTCTTCTCCACGTCATCGTGGATGAATACGATGTACTTCTTGCCTCCGTAAGTGTAGCCAATTTTTGAGAGGTTGTCGGTGAGAATGCTGGCTTGCGCCTCCAGCGTGTCGGTGTTGCTCCATTTGGCTTGCATTCCGTTCACGCTGCCTATCCTAAAGAAGATGATGCGGTTCTTGAACTTGTACCAGGGTCTGTCAAGTCGCAGTTCATAATCGTAGCCTGCGTCCTTGCTCGATGCAGTTGGCTTTGGCAAGTCCACCACCTCGAAGCGACCGAGTCCCTCGATGTTGGTGTAGTATCCCTTTCGGAGCGAAAGGACGGAGGAGGTGGAGAAGTTCACGCTGATGTACTCCTCCTCCTGCTTCTTCCATGCGTAGGTGCTTCCGCTCCCGACTGGTATGGTGTATGCCTTGGCTTGCGCCCTGTTATAAATCTGTATCTTCATAATTGTCGGTATCCTCCTTGCCCCTGTTGGCTGGGTTCGGCTCGTTCAGTAACAGGCTGAATGTCGCCATTCCCTTGAAGTATGACTTGAATTGCTTACAGTTCTTATAGTCGCATCGGTACACCACGTCTGGCTCGAACTTGGTGCGTATGTTGATGCGCCTCTTCTTTAGCTCCTTCTTGAACGATATCAGCCTCTGCATCATTTCGTCTCGGCTCTGTGCGTAAAGCTGGACGAATAGTGTCATGTCCCTCTCGTCCACCTTTGGTGCTTGCTCCTTGATGACCTGCTTTCCGTTCTCGGTGGTCGCCTTGTTGCTGACCGCATCTTTCAGTGGCTCTGGCTCGATGAGCGTGCAAAGCGAGGAGTCGCTTAGGCAAATGCCCCACATTCCGAATGCGTCCATGTCGTTGATGAATAATTCCCCGATTCTGTTCATTTGTCGCTTCTCCTATTAAAGGTGTTCGGTGTTCTTTCTTATCTTTTCCAGCTTTTGGTTCATCGCAGGCAGCTCGCTGGTGTATCGCTCTATCTTCTCCAAGTGTCCAACCGCCTGCACCTGCATCTCCATCATGTCGTCCATGTTGGTTCTGATTGCCGATGCGCTCAGTGCGATGCTTGCGTTGTTCATCGCCTGCTGCTGGATGGCTTCCGAAATGGTGGTAACTCCAACCTGTATGCTGGTGATCCTTCCGTTCATTTCCTCGCCCTGGTCTTGCGTCATTCCACTGAGGCTTGCGCTGGTGCTGCTTTGGTTGTAGTCTTCCGATGGGTCGATTCCAGCCGCTGCGTACATGTTGTCCCTCTGCTGCTCTCCCTTGCGGTAGGTTTCCTCGTATTTTTTCTGCAAGGCGTTCTTCTCGGTTTGGTCGAGTGTGCCGTCAGCCATTGCGTCAGCGAATTGCTTGTACCAGTCCTGCATATCCTGGGCGAGTGACGTCTTGGTTATGTAGTTGAGGATTGCTTCCTCCATGTACTCCTTTACCTGCTTGGTTGCGTCCTTTAAGCCCTTGGTGGTGTCCTTCAGCAGTTCCTTCAATCCATCCTTTGCGCTGTCGAACGATAGGTTCGTGACCGCCTCATTGTAGTCGTTCTGCAAGTCGATGAGCTTCTTGTAGTACTCGATGTACTCGTCCATGTCGCTGGACACGTTCTTGTATCCTCCTGCGTTCTTGATTTTAGACCAGAGGTCGGTCGCCTCGTCAGCCACCTTCGCCATCTGCTCGCTGGTAAGGTTCCAAAAGTCACCAGCACCTCGGACGGTCACTCCTGTGATTTGGCTAATCCTCGCCCAATCGGATGCGCTCATGGAGTCGTTGATTTTCTTGTTGGCGGAGTGATGTCCACCGATGCCTACAAATCCGTTGCTGTATGCTCCTGCTGCCGCTTTCAGAATCTGTTGCTTGTTGGACTCTGCATCCTCCAGGTTCTTCTTCGCCCTTTGGTAGGTGTCGGTTGCTTCCTGTCCTGCCTTGTCCTTCATTATCTCGGTCAGCCTGTCCACTGCAGACTCCAGATCCTTGTTGGATTGGGTGAGGTCGTTTATCGTGTCTTCAACGCTGGTGTCGGTACCGAATAGCTTGCTTCCTGTGAGGCTTCGGAAAATTCCACCGACCGCTCCGAAAACAGAGGAGAAAATGTTGCCGATGAACTTGAAGAGTCCCTGCTTCTGTATCGCATCAAGCAATGAAAGAATGGCACCGATGATGCCTCCTATCTTCGAGCCAGCTTCTCCGAATACGTTTGCGACATTGCTTGCGACACTGCCAAGTTCTGAAAGGCTCATCTCGCTGGTGCTTCCGAGCTGGGTTATTGCGTTGGAGAGGCTTATGATATTGTTTGTTGTCGTGTCGATAGACTTGTCTCGGTTCACCTTGGTGGTGTCCTTGTCCTTCTTGGCATCGTCAGCCTTCTTCTGAGCTTCATCCACTCGCTTCTTAGCCTTCTCCTTGGCTTCGTCGGATGCATCGCTGTCCTCGATGTCGCTGAACTCGGAGAGTGCGATGTTCAGTTCTTTCAAGGCATCGGTGTATCTTTGGCTCGCTTCCTCGTATGCCTTGCAGTTCTCTGCGAGGTTGCCGAATATGCCGCTTCCCTTGATGATTGCGTCATTGAGCTGTCCTATGGCGGTCTCCACGACCTTCTTGTTCTCTGGGGTGGCGTTCTTGTATTCTGTGCTTCCCTTGTAGGCGAGGAGCTTGTTTCGGGTGTCCTTTAGCTGCTGCGTTGTCTGCTTGTCGAGGTTGTTGAAGACCGAGTCCCAATCGATGGACTTCTTCAGTTCCTCAAGGTAAACGCTTTGTATGTTCTCTTCGAGGGCTTTCGTTGCCTGCTCTCGCTTGTGTTCGTAACGCTGGACGAGGTCTTTGTCTCCGAGCTTGGCTGCTTCGTCCCTCAGTTTTGTCAGCTGGGCGATATCGTCCGTGATTGCCTTTCGGGTCTTCTCTGCTTTCTCGTTCTCGTCATCGTATTTCTCGAGCAATGCCTTGATCAGGTCGTCCCTCTGTTGTGCGGTGTTGCTGTCGAGCGAGGTGCGCTTGGCTGTGATTCCAGCCTTTTCCTCGTCTGTCAGCTTTATGTTCTTCTGCTGCCCTGTGGCATAGAACCCTCGTTTCTCGTTCTTCGGGTCTGCCTCCCACAAGGTCTTTGCATGGTCTATCTTGGCTTGGAGCAATGCCTTCTCTTCCTTGTCGAGCGCATCCTGCTCCTTCTTGTAGTTGATGTCGAGCTGGGCGAGTTTCTTAGCCTCGCCTTCCTTCATCGCATCCACGATGGCTTGTGCCTGCAGTAGCTCGTTGTCGGTCTTCTGCTGGGTGCTCTGCTGCTCGTACTTGTAGTTTTCCTCTGCCTTCTTCTCGTCTGCCTTGGCTTGCTCCTTGGCGGCTTTCTCGGCTTCGGTTTGTTGCTTCTTGGCGGCTGATGTTCTCTGTTGGTGGGTGGAGACTTGTCGGGATGCCTTGTGTTCCTGCGCTTCTTTGATTAGGTCTTCTTGCGCCTTCCACTCCTTGGTTCCCTTCTTGTCATCTCCCATTTCGTCGAGTTTCGCCTGTGCGTCCTTGGCTTGTTTGTCCCAGTCGCTGGCGTTGTATGTCTTCTTGCTCTTGCCCCTGGCTGTCTTGATACCCTGGGCGGTTGTGAGCATGCTCAATATGTCGCTTTGGCTGTAGGCGTAGTTTCCGAATCCCTTCATTTTGAACGTGACGTTCTTGCCTGTTGCCTTGCCTTTCTCCAGCTGTTTGATGAGGTTGTTGAGCTGGGTGTTGTTTAGATTCTTGAATCCCTCTGCGAGCTTATTGGCTTGTTGGGTGGTGGCGGTCTTCCCAGCCTGTTGGCGGTAGCTGCGTCCCTTGCCCTGGTAGAAGCCTATCATGTCGGATAGGCTCGCTGTTATTCGGCTCGTCCATCCGTTCTGCTTGTAGTAGTATTCCTTGGCTTCATCGATTTGTTTTCTTTCTTGCTCTGTGAATGGATTCTTCGTGCTGCCTATGTTTTGGAGTTGTCTCCTTCGTGCCATTTGCAGTATGGCTGCATATCGCTCGTTGAGCGACGCTTGCTGGTTGTAGCCATTTATTGTTTTCTGTCCATCTATCTCTGCGATTTCTCGCTTTAGCTTGACGATGTTTTTTAGGTGTCCCTCTTCGTCAATGTATTTTCTTATGATGGCAGGGTATCGCTGTATGAGGAGGTTCAGTGCCTTGCGTCTGTCATTTGTGGCGGTTCCGTCCTTTTGGGCGTTCTCTATGGCGGTTTCTGTTTCCTGGTTGTATTCCTCCTGTTTCTGCTTGCCTGCCTCGATTTCTTCGTTGAATGATTTCTGTGCTCTCTCGTCAGCGGTCAGTCCGTCCTGGCAGGCTACCAATGTTCCGATGAGCACTCCGAGTGCCGTGGCTGCTGCCACGTATGGGTTGGATAGCATCGTTGCGTTGAGCAAGGCTTGTGCCTTCTGCGTGAGCAGGATTTGCGCCCTTGCTGCAATCATTGTGATGCTGTGTCCTTTCTCTGCCACGGTCGCCACCATGACCGCAGCCCTGTATGTTCCGTAGGTGGTGATTAAGCCCATGATGATTTGTCCCACCTGCTTGTAGTTGGCGATGAGCTTCTGCGCTGCGTCGATGCTGTCAACGATGAAGCCTTCCTGTGCCTCGCCTATGTCGTTGAGCATGTACTGCCATGCTCCCTCCAGGTTGGAGAGCGCACCCTTCATTGTCTTGCTCTGCTGCTCCAGCATTCCGTTGAACTGACCTCCCTCGCTGGCGGCTGCGTGGAACGCATCCTGCACCATCTTGGTGCTGATGGCTCCCTTGGACATCTCGTCCTTCAGCTCACCGATGCTCTTGCCTGTCTTCTCGCTGATAACCTGCAATGGGTTGAATCCTGCGTTAATCATCTGCAGCAAGTCCTGTCCCATCAGCTTGCCTGTTGCGCTCATCTGGGAGAAGGCGAGGGTGAGGCTCTTGAACTTCTCGCTGTCGCCCATGGAGATATCACCGATTGCCTTCAAGTGCTCCATGACCTCCTGCACTGGTATGTTGAAGGCGAGCATTGTCTGCGCTCCCTGTGCGAGGTCGTTCATAATCATCGGGGTGCGCAGCTCGTATTCCTTCAGTTGCTCGAATAGCTCGTTTCCCATCTGCTCGCCTGCGAGGTTCTTGAAGGAAACGTGCAGGCTCTCCATCTCGCTTCTGATGCTGATGACCTTGCTCTCGAACTCGGCTAACTTCTGAATGGAAAAGTACGCAGTAACGCCTGCGGCTATCTTCTTGAGGCTTGCGTCCATCTTCTCGGTCTCGGATTTGGTGGTGTCTCCCATCTCCTTGATTTTGTCGGTCGCTTCCTCCGTCTCGTGCCGTAGGCTCTCCGTGCTGACGCTGCCGAATGCAGAGTCTATTTTCTGTCCTATCTCGGTGGCAATCCTGCCGATGGATTGGAATTGCTGGACGACCTTCTCAGCGTCGCTCTGCAATTGTGAATCGTCTATGCCTATCGAGAATCCTTCTCTTCCGTTGTCGAAATCTGCCATTTTTTAAATGCTCCTTACGATGGTTTCTTCCTCATCGTCCTTGTCGTTGAAATTGTCGGGGTTGTTTGCGTCCTTGGACTCGTCCCATTCCTTGCCTCCTGCCTTGGTGTCCTCGTCATCGAATTGTGGGGTCGCTGCTGAGTAAAGGGTGAGGTTCGTCCAGCTGTAGTCGTATAGAACCTGTTCCGTTGTCACTCCGAGGTTCTTCGCCCAGCCTATGATGATTGCCCAGGGGCTGTCTGTTCCACTTCCTTTGTTGCCCTTAGAATGTTTGTTGCGCTTAGGGAAGTGGTAAGACCGAAAAAATCGCCCACTTGCATCTCCAGCAGCCGTTTGGTTATCGCCTCGTTCAGCGTCTGTGGGGATAGTTCCTCGAGGATTCGGTCTGCGATGTAGTCCACCTCGCTCTGTGTCTTCGCCTCTGTGATGAATCGGAACTTGCGCCAGCTCCATTTCTTGATCTGGGAAATCTTCACCCTGTGGTTCTCCCTTATGCGCTTGGCTCCGAGTACCAAGATGGCGGCTATCCTGCCCAATGCCTTGCAGTCCCTGGCGGTTCGCAGGGTCTCGTTGAGGATGCTCTTCGGGGCTTGGTTGATATCGGGCATGTTGTAGGTTTCCTCGCTGACCATCATGAGCGTGGCTGGTGTCGGTGCTGGTATCTCGTAGGTGCGTCCGTCTATCTCCAGCGATGTTGTCTTGCGCTGGAGGATGGTGTCCACCACCTGCTGTTCCAATGTCTTTTGTTCTTTGTCCATAGCTCTCTTGAATATGAAAGGGCAGGAGGGTGGCTTTGCGCTTTCCTCCTGCCCTTGGTTTGGAATATGGGATTATTTCAAAGCCTCCGTAGTCTTGAATCGGGAGTACCAGTAGTTCTGGTCTTCTCCTTTTTCATTTGGTGCCACACCTGTTGTCTTGAAGATGTTGTACGTGAGGGTGAGGGCGTTACCATTCTGTTCGTCAAGGGCTGGTGCTACCTTGATGCGGCAAAGCGGAGCCTTGATTCCTCTCGCTCCCTTGTTGTGTGGTGTAACCTTCAGACACTTGTCGCCTGGCACGATGTGGGTCTTCACCTTCTGCTCGCCATCAGCTTCCTTGTCTGCGATGCCGAGTCTCTCGTAAAGTTCAGGTGTCGGCTCGATGACGGTTGTCACGAGCTGGAGCGTGCCTTCGTTGTCTTCCTGTGCCACGACCTCCCCACCTGTAGCCTTCATCTGGAGCTGGTCTCCATCGCTGGCTGAGAGTTCGGTGCTTTGGTCTTTGATGACACCGACATCGGTGAGTTCTGTTGCAAATGCATCGTTCTCACCTGTGTCTCCAAACTCGACTTTGCACTTTCCCCATGACATGATAATCTTTCGGTTGGTGTCTGCCATGTCTTGTTTCTCCTTGTTATTTTAAATGTTTGCTAACTTAAAATGAATGCCGATGTTCAAAAAATGCTCACTCTTCCCTGGCACGGCAATCGTTGCCGTAGCTTGAAACAAATCGAAAATGTAGGCGGTGTCGGCTTCATTAAGTGTCTCGACCACCTTGTCGGTCATCTTCTCCAGCTCCATCAACCTTGCCTTGTCGGGGACGAGGCTCGTCCCTCCGTTGTCGATGTCGGGTACGTAAATATTGAGCCGTGCCCTGCCTTCCTGGATTTGCGCTGCCGTTACGTTGGAGACGGTAAGGACTGCGTCCTCGGTGTTCGCATCGAGTGGTCGCAGGTCGCTGGGGTAGAATGTCCCTGTTATCATACCTCCCATCAGTTCCTCGAGAGCTGCATACATCTCCAATTCGATTTGTGTCGTTCCTCTTGCCATAGTTAAGTTGCCTTGAATAATCGGTTGAGCATCGCCTTGATTTTGGCTTGCGCCATCTGCTCGCTTGTATCGAGAACGTCGAGGCTCATAGCTTCGACGTATTGGGCGTATGGCATTCCTGCCACCATAAGAAAAACGATGCCTTTCGTTGGTTGCTTGCTTGCCAGATCATGAAGAAAAGCCACGCCTTGCTTGGCTCCCTCCGTTCCGTCGCCCTTGCCTCCAGCCACGGCTTGCCATTCTCCCTCGTGTATAATATTGCCATTGTCGAGGATGCAGTAACCTATGGAACTGCAAAGGTTTCCTGTTTGGTTCAAGTACTTGTGTCCGCTTCTCGCCTGGGTCAGGCATTCCTCCCCGATGTAGAAAAGCTGGGCTATCAGTGCCTGTCTCCTTCGCTGTATCTCCTGGTTCATCCTGTTGCGGATGTCGTTTGCCGTGAAGTTGGGTTTTATAGGCATGGTCTTATTCTCCTCAGACGGTTATCTGCAATGCGTCCACTGCTTCGAGATAGGTGATGTCCTGCACCTCGAACTCTCCGAGGTCTGTGCCTCGGTTGTCGGTTAGCCTCACTCTTTTGGCGGTGAAGTCCTGCGGTTCGATTAGTACCTTGGCTGCAAATTGCGTGAACTTGCCGTCCTGGTATGTGCCTTGGTGGTCGCTCTTGTTCTTCGATATGTTGCAAGGGATTGGTTCTCCCTTGGTTTTGTCCACCTTCTGGGGGATGCCGTGAAGCATTCCCCCCTTGGTGGTATCGATAATGAAAAGAAAGCCATTTTGGATAATCATCAGAAATCCTCCCCGATGTAGCCGCATTGAACGTCGGTTCCTGCCTCGTCCTCTCCCAGCTCTGCGAGCAGGCTGTTCGATTTCTTGGCGAATCGTGAGCGTTCGTCCTCGCTGAACGTGTAGCTGATTCCACCCTGGGTGATGTTCGGTGCTTCGGCAAGGAAGGCGTAGGTCAGTGCCTTCGCCTTCTTGAACTCGTTGCTCGCTCTCATTTTCTTGGTGATTTCAGCCTCTGCGTCCAGCCCTGCCTCGTCGATGATGTTGTCAATCGTTGCGGCTGGTATGGGGTAGTTGCTCATTGCCTTGATTGCGTGTCTTGTCTTCATGCTGTCTCTCTGTTACGGGTTAGGCTGTCGCTGCCTCGCCATCTGCCCAGGTCTTGTTTGCCGTGTTGAGGAAAACAAGGGACTTGCGGTTGATGAGCGCAGGCTGCACGTATGCCTCTGCCAGCGTGGTCTCCGACTGAGGGTTCACCTCGCTGTATCGGGTGACCTTGAAGAAAGCTCCGTAAACCTGCAAAGCCGAGGTGTTCTGAACCATAGGTACGTTCTTGTAATAAGTCCATCCGAGCTGCTGGGTTGGCGAAAGTGTCACCACGTTCACGTTCCATGGCTTGATGGTCTCACGGCTTGCGTCCTTATGCTCGATGGTTACATAGGTGTCGAGGATGATGATGTGCGGATAGCCTCTCGATGGGTTCTCGTTGTAGGCGTTGATTTTCTCCAGCGTAATCATGTCGGCTGTAATCATCGATAGGTCGTTCACCTGTGGGTAGAGTCGCTTGGCGGTCTTCTTCTGTGCGATGAGCTGGTTGAACTTGGACTTCTCCATGAATGCATAGCGTGGCTTGGTGAGTCCCTGCTTTGCTATCATGTCTTGTGCGTTGGCGAGGTCGAGGAGTCCGTCTGCGTTCTCTTCGTCATCCCAGGTTACCGCCTCGATGGTTGTCTTGCCGTCCTTGCTCTTCTTGTTGGAGATTGATACTCCGATGAAGTTGGCTTTAGGAACATTGAAGTCGATGGTGTCCTGTGTCGCCATGTCGCCCTCAATCTTCGCTGGGAATGTCTGCACACCGCTGGATGCGATTCTCATGCAGTCCAGCTCCACCTTGTAGTCCATCGCCTTGCGGACAAAGGTAATGTCATCGTAAACCAAGTTAACGAGTTCCTGCTTCTCTTGCTGGTTCTCGGTTGCTGTGTTTGCGAGGGTCTGTGCGTCGAGGTATTCGTTAATCTCTACCTCGTCCTTGTCACGGCTGACTGCGTACTTGCTAAGTTTGCCGCTCCAGGTGCCGACCTTCTGGCGTGTCTTCTTTGGAGCCTTGGTGTTGAATGCGACTCTGTCCGCTGCCACAGGGATGCCCTCGTCTCCCTCCAAGCCCTTCAAGTCAAACTTTCGGGTGTACTTGAGTGGGAAGAGTGCAGCCCATGCGAGACCTGTTCCTGGTTGGAACTTGTTGACGGTCGCCTGCATTCCAGGTATGTCAATGTCAAATAATGGTGATTCCATTGATTCTTGTCTCCTTTTTTGTTAATGAATTAATCGAGCGTGATGCCCTTCATCAAATCCACGACCTCTGCTGCGACAGGTGCTGTCTCCTTTCGGAGGCTTGCGCCTCGAATCAGTCGAGCCTCAAAGTCGCCCTCTCCAGCCTTGACGAATGTGCCGAGGATGTATTCGGGCTTGTGGATTGGCGCAGCCGTTGCTGAGCTTCCGTCCGCTGCCTCGGCTGCTTGGAAGAGGACGGTGTCCTGGGCGATAGCCACGCCCAAGGTGACGGTCACCACGTCATAGTCCTGGCTGGTTTCGGTGTCCACCTTGGTGCAGGCGACACCTACCTTGCCATGGGCGATAACGTCTCCTTTCTTGATACCACTGCCCTTGGCTATCTTGATAGTGGTGTCAGCTGTCTTTACCTCTGTAATGAGGCGGTATCCCTTGATTGGGACAAAGAGTCCGCTTGCGTCCTGTCCCATTGCGAGACCCTTGTGCAAGTCGAACTCAGGGTTCTTGACGAGACCGCCTCCAGGCTTCTCCGTGACGATGGTCTCGAAGACGATAGGATCAGGTCGGTCTGCGTCCGTGTGCTTGAACATGCGGTTCATTGCTTTTTCCCTTTAAATGGTTAAACTTTGCTACTGCGCAGGAGGTGCTGGTGTCGCTGGTGCGCCCTGGGTGAGTCCGATGATGACTGGCGATGCTGCCTGCTGCTCTCTCACTGCCTCTGCGTTGAGGTATGCGGTAACGGCTGGGTCGGCTTGCTCGCCTGGCTTGCGTCGGGTACCACCGAGCGGTGGTGTGTTGGTTGCACCTGCTGCCTTCTCCGTCTTGATGTCATCCTCGATGAACGGCTTCTGGCTGTCGAGCCATCCGTTGAAGTCCTCATCGTCCTTGAATGACAGGCGGTCGTAGTTGCGCATGTAGCGTTCCTTCAATTTGTCGGATGCCCCTTCAAACAAAGCCTCGAACTGCTGCTTACGCTGATTGCCGAGCTTCTCGGACTTGAATCCGTTGAGCTCGTTGCGCAGCTGCTCGTTGTCTGCCTTAATCTCTTTGAGCATCTTCATCACCTCGCTGTCTTCCCCTCCTGTTGGCTGGTTTGTCGGGCTTGGTGTGGTCTTTGGTGCTGGTTCGTCGGTAGGCTTGCCGTCCTTCAACTTGTACTTTTTCTCGTAGTTGGTCACGGCTGTCTTCTGAGCCTCGTCAGCTCTTCGGTCGCCCTCGCTCTCCAGAATGGATTGGAAGGTCACCCCATCAACGACGGTTTTCACTTCCTCTTCCTTGGTTGTCGTCTCAGCCTTTTTCTTGGCTATCCGCTCTAAAATCTTGGCATCAACCCCAGGAAACTTGGTTTTGAGTGCCTTTAAAATCAATTCGAACATAAAATTATGCTTTGGTTATACAAATTTGTAACGCTGCAAAAATAGCTCTTTTTCTTAAAAGTGATTACAATATAATCATTTATTTAACGTAAATTAAAGCTAAATTCGCAAATTATAGGGATTTTCCCTTTGCAATCTCCGACTTTTTTCGTAAGTTTGCCGCAAAAAACTAAACTTTTATGAAAGTTTCAAAGACGATACGTAGCTTCGTTAGCGAGAACCTTGGTTCTGCTTATTCCGTCTCCTTTGTTGGGGAGAAGGAGGGGGAATCTTGCTATTGTGCAGCCGTTGCCAATAGCAAGACTGGCTTCCCTGTTGCTCTTGTCCTGTCTTCAAATGGGGAAATTACCGAGTTTAAAGGTTTTATCGCCCTTGATGTAATTTCAGCGTTTAAGGAAAATTGAAACGTATTTTAAATTAAGCAATTTGTCGCTTATCTTTATCGCTCCATCTTTCAAAATTGGGTCTTTCCTCATTTTTTCGCAAAGGTATTTTATGTCCTTTTCCTCGAATCCGCTTCCGTCGGAGTTGTCTTCCTGCGGCTCTATGTACTTAAGGCTTCCATCGCTGAATCGTTTAACGATTGTGCAATGCCCACCTCTTGGTTCCCAGCTAAGACCGACTTCGTATGTGCCTTCCTCTTTGCAAACATCGTCGAAGTATTGGAGGTATCTTTGTTGTGTCATGTGCTTCCAGCCTGGATGTGCTCTTTGGAAGTCTTTAAAACTGGTTATGCTTACAGGCGAGCCGTCTTTCTCAGTCCATGTCTCCAGCCAATTATCGCCATGGCTTAAGTAATAAGACAAGTCTCCGATTTTCTGTGTATTGCCTTTTGCATGAATATTGAACCCCCATTCTCTCAGAGCGTAGGCTGGAGCACAAGTTTGGCAGTTTATATCGTATGGCTCGTGCTTGGCTTTGTTGTATAATGGGTTTTTGCTTACATGAATCTTTGTCCCAGACAATACCCATTTTGAGTTTTTATCCACAATGTATTCGTTCACATGCAATGGGTTTGCGCTCTGTTTGTCAGCTTCCTCGTAGGTCATAGGTCTTCCCTTTTTGATTCCGAGGCTCTTTTCTATGTCCCTCATATTTGCGATTTGTTCCTTGGTAAAGCTGCCCCATACCTGGGTATCCCATTCGTTCTGTGCCTTCACGCCTTTTTCAAACTTTGCAAACAAAGCCTCGACTTTTTCAACCGATGCGTTCATGCCAATAGCATTGCGCAGGGCTATCTGCCTCTTCGCCAATGCTGGAAGTGCCTGCCCTTGGCTGTAGGTGAGGGCTTTCATTAGCTTGTCGCATTTCTCGTCATAAATGTCGAGTTTTCTTTCCGTCCATGCGTCTTGGATGTCTGCCACCTGCTCCTTTGTTCTCGCAGCGTGTCTCTTGGCTGCGATTTCCTTTGCGGTTGGCTTCTTGATGATTGCTGGCTCATTTTTCTTTGCGCCTATCTTGTATTGCCCAAGGTTAAAGCCTCGTGGCAGGACAATTTCGTCCTCTGCGCCTCCAATGATCAGGCAGTGCGTACCCTTTGGTATGCGGTATGCGTACAGGTGCTTGGAGCCGTACATCTCGGACGAGAAGTGCTCTGCGATGGTGATTCGTGTTGTCGTGCTGGAGTATGCTGGGTTGATATCCGTTGGTGCGTGTTGGGTTCCTCGATAAACAACCATGTCCTTCTTCAGTGTGGTTCGGCTCATAATCTTGTCTATCTGCTCTTGCACCTCTCTTTGCTTTGCGTTGAGTGACTTTCCTGCACGCAGGGCTTCGTTCAGTTCCTCAAATCCCCATTGTCTGAAACTATCGACGGCATCTTCCTCAGCCTTGGTGCGCAGCTTCGTTGGCTTAAGGTTAGCTTTCTTCATCTCTGCATCGTATGCCTTGTCGAGCAAGTCACGATAGTGGTCTTGGTTCTGTTCCGTCCAGC
>ERZ1027238.50-NODE-50-length-38246-cov-10.207248_pt1 | contig 38246 bp, 30 predicted proteins | sample MGYA00519477_ERZ1027238 | MGnify/ENA primary metagenome ERZ1027238 (study PRJEB26926, sample SAMN06164638) | human gut metagenome | biome: ENVO:00009003; feature: ENVO:2100002; material: ENVO:00002003 | host: Homo sapiens | place: USA | collected 2012 ...
CACAAGGCTATTCGTCGGCAGCGTCAGATGTGTATAAGAGACAGAAATACTGCACCAATTCATATCAACTAATTTTGAACACCTACTTATAACCTTCAAACTTCTAACCGATTAGTTACCAGCTTTATTAGCAGCGTCAAGTAAGTCGTCCATTTCTTTCGCTTTGTTCTTCTGACCTAAAGCACTGTAAACCATCTGGAGAGAAGGTGCCCAGCGCTTAGCTTCGTTAGGAGCCAACTCGCGAACGCGTTCCATACACTTCAATGCGTTCTCGTAATAGCCCTTTACATAAGCGACTTCTTTGTCATAAATGGCCTTTTGCTTTTGGTAAGAGCCGTCAGAAGCCTTACCTGTGATGCGACGGTTTGTACCAATGTATTGGAATTTCTTGCCACCATGCGTTTGGTCATAGATATCGTTGATATAAGCCGTTCCCTTATTAAAAAGGGCATCTTTGTAGTTAGGATCGATAGCAAGCGCCTTATCGCAACTTGCAATAGCAGCAGCATAGTCCTTCTTTACGTTCAATTCAATAGCACCCTTCATAAACCATGCCAACTTGCTATTGGGATCGTCAGTAACCAGCTTGTTAGCCATGTCGGATGCTTCAGTTATCTTGTTGCTCTGAATGTAGTAGTAGATGAGGTTCTGCATGAAGCTCTCCTTGCCAGTGCGGTTGTAAGCCTCGATGAGCGTCTTTTGCCAGTTAGCAGAGTCCTTCTTCTCACCGTATGCGTTAATCTTGATGAGGTAGAGGTCGTGGAGTCCAACGGTGTCTTTCAACGCAACGTCGCAGCATTCGATTGCCTTGTCCCAATTCTTCAAGTAGAAGTTCTGCAAAGCTAAATTGAAGCGAGCCGTGTTATAAATCTTGGCCTGAGCCTTGTAGATAGAGTCGCTTTCAGCCTTTGTAAATACGGGTGAAGTACCGGGCAGATCAACGTACTTTTGGAAGTAGTCAACGCTCTCTTGTTTCTTACCCATAGCATCCATAAAAGCACCGCAGTTGTAGTAGTAAGTCAACATAGAGTTGATACCCAACTTCGTGCGGAGCGTAACGAATTGGTCAGTCTTCACCTTACCCTTTGCGTTAGGCGTTACGTTATATTTAGCAGCGGTGTTGAATGACTCAATAATTCTGTCAACGTATTTACAGAATGCCAACGTGTCGAAAGGCATGCCGTTAGAGGCGTTGGTCATGGTAGGACTCAAAAACTTGTTTTGCAAGTCAGCGTTTTGCAGATAGAGCAATGCCAACTTATCCATTTTGCCGTCAGCCTTCGCCTTCTCGATGTCGCTTTGAAGTTGAGCCTCAGCATCCTTATAAAGCTGTTGTGATTGCTCATAAGCCTCCTGAGTGCGTTGTTTCATTAAATTGTCAGCGCGTCTAACCATGTCGTTGGCCTTGTAAGAGCCAATGTGTTGGTCAGACTGAGCAGAAGCCGTTCCCATGCCACCTAAGATAACGGCCAAGCATAGAATTAACTTTTTCATTTGATGTTGTTTTGGTTAGAAATGTAGTGTAACTATGTTGGTTTAAAGTTTTTAGGTTATGAGGTTATGAATTAAATTCTATCCCCCATAAACCTAAAGACTCTGTATTTTATTTTTCCACGTTGTCAAAGAGTCCATGAGACGCTTCGTCCGTAGATTGGTCTTCCTCAGCTGTGTTAGTAGCGTCAGTAGCACTCGTTTCGGTTGTAGCCTCAGTGGTGGCTTCACCTTCAGTCGTTACTTCCGTAGCCTCGACCTCTTCATTCTCCTCTTCTTCGTCAGCAGGAACGAGACATACGCTCGAAATAACGTCGTTGCGCTTCTTGAGGTCAATCAGTCGGTTGCCTTGTGTAGCGCGACCCAATACGCTCACACCACTGATGTGAAGACGAATGGTAATACCGCTCTTATTGATAATCATCAAGTCCTCCTCTTCAGCAACGGCCTTGATAGCTACCACCTTGCCCGTATCTTCCGTGATATTGAGTGTCTTTACACCCTTACCGCCACGGTTTGTTACACGGTAGTCGCTTACGACAGAACGCTTGCCCTTACCCTTCTCGCTCACAACGAGTACGGTCTCCTTCTCAGGGTCGTTGACGCATATCATGCCGATGATTTCGTCCGTGGGGTCGTCCTCATCAAGTCGCATACCGCGTACACCCGTTGCAGTACGGCCCATGGGGCGAACTGCATCTTCGTTAAAGTGAATAGCACGACCATTGCGGTTGGCCATGATAATATCGTCAGAGCCGTTGGTCAGCACAACGCTTACCACCTTGTCGTCCTCACGAATATTGATAGCGTTCACACCATTCGTGCGTGGACGTGAGTATTCGCTCAAGCAAGTCTTCTTAATAATGCCCTGCTTCGTACAGAACATAACGTAGTGGCTCTGGCAGAAGTCTGCGTCGGCCAACTTGCGAATGTGCAAGCAAGCATTAATGCTGTCGTCAGCATCGATATTGAGCATATTCTGAATAGCGCGTCCCTTTGCGTTCTTAGCTCCTTCGGGCAGTTCGTACACCTTGAGCCAGTAGCAGCGTCCCTTTGCTGTGAAGAAGAGCATCGTGTTGTGCATCGTTGCATGATAGATGTACTCGATAAAGTCAGAGTCACGCGTGCTACCACCCTTCGAACCTACGCCACCGCGACTTTGTGCGCGGAATTCATTAAGCGGTGTGCGCTTGATGTAACCTAAGTGAGAAATGGTGATAACTACCTCATCGTCAGCATAGAAGTCTTCGGGGTTGAACTCCGTAGAAGAAAGGCAGATTTGTGTGCGGCGTTCGTCGCTAAACTTCTCTTTTACTTCGATGAGTTCATCCTTCATCACTTGACGGCAGAGGTCGTCGTCGCTCAAGATTTGTTCGTAGTAGGCAATGCGCTTCTCAATCTCTTCATACTCTTCGTGCAACTTCTCTTGCTGAATGTTGGTGAGCTGAGCCAAACGCATATCAACGATAGCCTTAGCTTGAACGTCATCAAGTCCGAAACGATTCTTCAAGGCTTCAATCGCCTCTTGTGGATTCTTCGAAGCACGAATTAAGCGTACAACCTCGTCAATGTTGTCAGAAGCAATAATTAAGCCTTCTAAGATGTGGGCACGCTCTTGTGCCTTGCGCAGATCGTATTGTGTACGACGAATGACTACGTCGTGACGATGTTCGATAAAGTACTTGATGCAGTCCTTCAACGTAAGCAGTTGCGGACGGCCTGCCTTGTGAGCATGGTCGTGAACCAAAGCAATGCAGTTAACGGCAAAGGAAGTTTGCAAAGCTGTCATCTTGAACAGTTTGTTCAATACGACATTGGCATTGAAGTCGCGTTTTACGTCAATAACAATGCGCATACCGTCCTTATCACTCTCATCGTTTACGTTAGAGATACCGTCAATGCGTTTCTCAGCAGCCAACTGACCGATAAACTTCACCAACTCTTCCTTATTCAGTCCGTAGGGAAGTTCCGATACGACGATGGTGTCGTGCTGAGGCCCCGACTCAATATCAGTCTTTGCACGCATGATGATGCGACCACGCCCCGTCTCGTAAGCATCGCGCACACCTTGCATACCCATGATGTAACCACCCGTAGGGAAATCAGGTGCTTTGATATACTGCATCAATTCACTAATTGTGATGTCGGGATTGTCGATATAGGCCACACAGCCGTCAATCACCTCACCCAAGTTGTGGGTAGGAACGTTTGTAGCCATACCTACTGCAATACCGCTGGCACCATTCACCAAGAAGTTAGGAATGCGTGTTGGCATTACGCTGGGTTCGTCACGTGTATTATCGAAGTTGCGGTCCATATCGACCGTTTCCTTCTCAATGTCTTGCATCATAGCATCGCCAACGGGTGAGAGGCGCGCCTCAGTGTAACGCATAGCGGCAGCAGAGTCACCGTCCATTGAACCGAAGTTACCTTGGCCTTCAACCAACGTGTAACGCATATTCCAGGGTTGGGCCAAACGTACCAAGGCACCATATACTGAGATATCACCGTGTGGGTGGTACTTACCGAGTACGTCACCCACAACGCGGGCTGACTTACGAGTGGGCTTGTTGTGCGTAATGCCCAACTCCATCATGTCGAAGAGGATGCGGCGGTGAACGGGCTTGAAGCCATCACGCACATCGGGGAGTGCGCGCGACACGATCACCGACATAGAGTAGTCAATATAAGAAGACTTCATTTCTTCTTCTATATTGACTTTAATAATTCTGTCGTCGTCTGTTATCATTGATTTTAAATTGTGTATTATATATATGCAAAGTTACTACATTTCTTTGTAACGTTGCTTTTTATGGCCTCTAAAAATGCCTTTCTTTTAACTAAACACGTCCGTAAAGGCCCTTTTCGTGCGTTCTAAGCAACTTTAGGGTATTGCTTTGACATAAAAAACCTATAGTCGAAGTGAAACATGAAAGTCCGATAAATTGCAGTTTATCTCACACATCTCTATACGTTTTCAAAACCTTTGATTTATGTTTCATTTTTTATTTCAACTTATTGAATATCAAACATTTCAAAAACTGAAACATACGACTTTTATGTTTCATTTTTAGTTTCATGTTTCATTCTTCAAAACACTGAGGGAGCGCTTTCACGCTCCCACAGTGTTTTTAAATCGCTCTCTCAGTGTTTTTGAATCGCTCCCACAGTGTTTTTGTTTTTCTCCCTCAGTGTTTTTAGTATGAAACATTGAAACTAAAAATGAAACATAGAAGTCGTATATTTCAGCCGTTGAAAGCGTTGATTATCAACGGATTGAAACATAAAAATAAAACATGAAGGCAAAAAGTACCATTGGTAAAATATACGTAAGTACAAATGCCTATTTAAGGCATTTTGAAACATTTTGTAGAGGATTCTGTAGAGGCTATTAATTATATGTTTACCCCATAATTCTCTGCCCCACCTTGCCAGTGCTGCGAACTGCATAAACAAAAACAAAGGAAATGAAGAGCACTAAGAAATTCTCTATCAATACCTTCAACAAGACGTGAATGGGTAGTGGGTCGATGAGTAAGAATACAGGGCCTACTAAGAAGTAATGGCACATCCAAATGCCAAAGGTGCACACCGAGAGTGTGGTTATGGCTTTGCTCACTTTGGATCCAAACGTGATACCTTGACAAGCAATGAAGATAGCAAACGTCATCAGTGCTACATTCGGACTGCAGAAGGTAAAGAAGAGTTCTACCATCTCGTCCGTTTGACCAGGTACTCCCGAAACTGTCTTAAAGCCTATGAATGAAACTATGTAACCCACAACGAAGGTCAACACAGCCAAAATATACTTCTTACTACGACTGAGCTGCAAGGGATACTTTACCAAATGATGGCCTAACAATAAGTAACCACTAAAGCCCGAAAGGTAATAGAATACGCCAAACTCATTCCACGAACAAGTACCAAAAAGGTTGGGTGTGAGGTAAATGCGTAGATAAGGCACAAACATTGATACGAACCATAGCGCCAATACCCAACGTTGCTCTTGCTTCGTGGAGCGTTCAACCCAGGCTGAGAAGATAGGCAGGTAAAGATAGATGCCGATGAGCACATAGACGTACCACATCTGTATGGCAAAGGGCGAGAAGTTGAAGGGTATCATCAAAATGTTGGTCAACGCATCGCTCCAAGCCTGTGAGGTGTCCGCCCATTTGAAGAAGAGGTGAATGCTTTCGGGTTCACAACCCAATAGTCCCGTTACCCACGGGAAGAGGTTGTAAAGCACAGACCAAATAACAAAGGGTATGAGCACACGCGTGATGCGTTTACGATAAAATTGTCCCATACTCATACGGGTAGGTAAGAGCAATATGCCCGTTACCATCATAAAGAGCGGTACACAAGGGCGACTAAATGTATTATAAAAACTGCCCCAAAGCTTGTACCAAGCTTCGGCACGTTCTGCAGGAGTTACATTGTCTATGCAGTGATTGGCCAATACAAGAAAGATTGCTATCACCTTCAACATATCTAAATAAACAATGCGTTTGGGCGATGGTTGTAAGGTCATGTTTTATGGAGGTTAGGAGGTTAGAAGGTTAAGAGGTTAAGAGGTTAAGAGGTTAGAAGATTAGGAGGTTAAGAGGTTATAAAGTTACATCATGTTCATCGTCGACTAAACTAACTTCATAACCTCATAGCCTTAAAACGAGAAACTTGTAATCCTCTACTTCGTCAGCGCACGACAAACGCGGTCTTGAAAGTTGCGCCCCGTAGCAGTATGGCGAATGCCTTGGTTCATAATGCTAAAGCAAAGCATATTGCCATTGGCGGCACGGCAGTAACCTGAGAGTGTACTTACGCCCTCAACAGTACCCGTCTTAGCATGTACGTTGCCAGCAGCCGAAGAGCCACGTAGGCGTTTGCGCAGCGATCCGTCTTGGCCTGCAATGGGCAGCGAAGGGTCGAGGTGGCGATAGATGTCGTCGTCGTTATAAGCAAAGCGCAACATGCGGCCTAAAAGTTCGGGCGTAAGGTAGTTGTAGAGCGAAAGTCCAGAGCCGTCGGCTATTTGGTAGTGCGAAGCATCAAGGCCTATGTGGCGAATGAGGTCGTTGTAATGCACCACGGCCTGTTTGCGTCCAGCCCCTTTTCGTCCACCTTGTGCCGCTATTTGATAGAACAAAGCTTCGGCCATAGAATTGTTGCTCTCCTTCATCATCGGCAGGAGCACTTGGTCGATCGTGTGTGAGCGCGTGCAGAGCAAGGTAGCATCGGAGGGTGTGGTGGCTACGTCGGTGGTGCCGTCCCACGTAATATTCTCTTTGCGGAAGATGCGGCGCAGGTTATCAACAAAGGTGTCTTTGTTGCGGAAGAGGAGTGGCATAAGTGGCACCTCATCGTCGTCCCAACACCAGCCCCACCCTAAGCGCTTATCGTCCTTAAAGCTGAGGTCGAGCCGAATGGGCGAAGTGATGTGGGTAATGCCTCGCGCCTTGAGCGAATCTGCAAAGGCGTGGAGGTCATCGCCGTCGAGCAGTGGGTCGTAACCAGCGCGTATGTAGACGTGGCCCGTATAGATGCTATCGCTATCTGTTGGCAGTGGGTCGGCATACAAGCGCGTGCGGAACTGATAGTTTACGCCCAAGTCGTGTAAGGCTACGATAGCTGTCATGAGTTTTTCGTTGGAGGCAGGACGCATACACTGACGCTCATTATGCGTGAACACAAGGCTATCGGCCGTAAGATCGTATACATAAATGCCCACTTGCGTGCGTTCGAAGATGTCGTTGTCAAGCAGCTTCTGCAGTCGCACGGGCAGTGGGTCAAGGCTTTCAGTCGCGTCGGCAAGGGTGTCGACGACGACCGAGTCTTCAGGCATAATGCTATCGGTGCGCAAGGCAAAAGCCTGCATGGACATCAATAGGCATAGCAATGATAATATAATCCTTGACATTTTCTATCTATTATTTTTAAGTTGACGAGTTGACAAGTAAGCTTTTTCTTTTAGGGTAACTTACTTGTTAACTCGTCAACCTGTTAACTCGTCAACTAAATAGCTAATTATTCCGTATCAATTCGCGTGTTGACTCCATAATGTCGAAGAGTTCGGCTACAGTATCGGCACGGAGCATGTTGATGCGCGTCTGTCGAAAGTTCGGGAGTCCTTTAAATAAAGGAGTGGCTGCTAAGTGACGACGCACATGGAGAATGCCACGGTACTCGTCAATGCGTTCTACGCTTTGGCGTACTTGCTCCTTCAACACATCGAGCATCCAGTCGGGTGTCATTGGGGCGTACTGGCTTGGAATAACGTGGTCTACACTGTGGTCGCCTTCATGAAGGGCATCGTGCAGTTCCTTAAATATCCACGGACGGCCAAAGGTAGCACGACCTACCATGACGGCATCAACGCCATAGTCGTTGAAGGCACGCACGGCACCTTCAGCCGAGGTGATGTCGCCATTGCCTATAATAGGAATGTGCATACGTGGGTTGCGCTTCACCTCGCCAATGAGCGTCCAATCTGCCTCGCCCGTATACATTTGTGCACGTGTGCGGCCATGAATGGTCAAGGCTTGAATGCCACAGTCTTGCAGTTGTTCGGCCAAAGGGACGATGATCTTATGTTCCGCGTCCCAGCCTAAACGCGTCTTGGCTGTTACGGGCACGTCGACAGCATTGACTACGGCACGCGTTATCTCCAACATTCGAGGCACGTCTTGCAACAATCCTGCGCCCGCACCCTTACCTGCCACGCGCTTTACGGGACAGCCAAAGTTGATGTCGAGCACGTCGGGGTGGGCACGTTCTACAACGATTTGTGCCGCATCACGTACGGCTATGGGGTCTTTGCCATATATCTGAATAGCCACAGGGCGTTCGGCATCGCACACGGTGAGTTTTTCAAGCGACTTATTTACCATGCGCACCAAAGCGTCGGCTGCTACAAATTCGGAGTATACCATTGAGGCACCCAACCGACGACAGAGCAAGCGAAAGCCAATGTCGGTGACGTCCTCCATGGGAGCTAACACTACGGGGCGGGGACCGAGGTCAAGAGTTCCTATATGCATTAATATTTTCGGTTTGGAGTTTGGTGGTTAGGAGGTTATAAAGTTACATCACGTTGATAATCAACAAAACTAACTTTATAAGCTCATAACCTTCAAACGTAAAATTATTCTTTGCTATTATATAAATTGGTATATAAGCAGCAGCTGGCCAAGAGCGTGTAGAAGACTATCCTTGGCCAACTCAACACGTCAGGAGCTGCGAAGAGGGTGCAGTACACGGCAAAGGCATTGTTAGCAATGTGCATGGGCAAGCAGAGACGCAAATCGCCCGTGCGCAAATAGGCGATGCCTAATATAAAGCCTATGATAAAGGCGGGGATGCCTTGTGCTAAGTTGCCATGCACCAAGGCAAAGGCCAAAGCACCAATGGCTGCGGCGGCCCAACCAGGCACATTGCGACGATAGAGCGAACGTACTACGCCTACGCGGAACACCAACTCTTCGCACAAGGGGCCTACGAAGCATAAGAGGAGTAAGCACAAAGGGTTATGCATCATGCCTTCGAAGTTGACCGTGTTGGGAGCGGTGATGTGGAGGTGGGTCAAGGCATCGCTCACGCTGGAGGCGATAATCAAGCAACAACAAGTGGTGTAAATAATATTAAACACTGTGACGGGACGCTGCTGCACGTCGCGCTTGAGCGGACGAAACTTAAAGATGCTCAACAGTTCGGGCCGCGTCTCGGCCTTGCTGCGCACGCGCCCTTCAAAGCGATAGTACCATAGCCACAAGCCCAGTGCTAATATGCCTTCGGCTACCAATAGGCTAATGCCCATAGCCACAGGACTCACACTGAGTTGATCCATCGGATAGTCTGTGCCTAATTTGTCAAGATTGGAGAATAACAAAGCGCCCAATCCTGCTACAAATTGCAGGACGATAAATAATATAAATACTACGATTGCGGTCATATAGTTAATGTGCAAATGCTTGGGAAATGTGCAAATGCTTAGTTAATGTGCAAATGTGAGAATGTGAGAATGTGAGAATGTGCAAATGTGAGAATGTGCAAATGTGCAAATGTGCAAATAGTCTCCTCTTTTTGCTGCGCTTATGGATAGCTTAGTTAATGCACAAATAGGAGTGAGAATACGTGAATGTAAAAGTACATATACTTAAATTGCGCGTACAAAGGCGACCATTTGCACATTTGCACATTCTCACATTTGCACATTCACCAAGCATTTGCACATTCACCAAGCATTTGCACATTTACAAGACTTCTCTCACCTTATCAGCATCTAAGGCCAACTGCTTCTGCAAGGCTTCGATGCTGCTGAAACGGTGTTCGTCGCGAATGCGGCGGTAGAAGGCGATCTTAATATGTTGACCATAAAGTGCACCCCCTTCGTAGTCGAGTAGGTGGGCCTCTATGGTTTGGTCGGTGCCATTGTCGAGCGTGGGACGCCAACCGATGTTGAGCATGGCTTTGTAGGTGAAACCACCTACCTCCACGCGCACGGCATACACGCCACGGCCAGGAATGAGCTGCTCTTCGCATTCGGGACGCAGATTGGCCGTAGGATAACCCATAAGCGTACCAGCATGATGGCCTTCTACCACCGTGCCTTCCAGTACGTAGGGCCGACCTAAACAGGTACGTGCCATTTCTACATTACCCCCCGTTAGGAAACGGCGCGCAGCTGAAGAACTCACGCGCAACTCGTCTTCGGCCATAAAGGGACGTTCGCGCAACACTTCTATGTCCAACTCGCGTCCATAGCGCACGTAGTCCTTAAAGCCGGCTGAGAGGTCAGAACCGAAGTGGTGGTCGTAGCCCACGAGTAAGCACTTCACGTTCAACTCCTTCTTGAGTATCAGCTCCATAAACTCACGCGAGGTGAGCATTGACATCTCGTGATTGAAGTTGAGCATGGCGCAGCCTGTCAGTCCCGTCTGTGCCAAAAGTTGCAGTTTTTGCTCATTAGTAGTGAGCAGTTCGGGCCAATAGCGTGCTCCCGAAAGGGCCAAGCGAGGGTGTTCCTCAAACGAGATGACAATAGGCTGAAGCCCACGTTTGGCGGCCTCTGCCTTCACTTGGTCTATTAAGAATTGGTGACCACGGTGTACGCCGTCGAAGAAACCAATGGCTGCGCAATAGCCTTGCGCGGCATCGGCATTATGCTTGAATGTATGGAAGGTGTAGTTTGCCATATTCGTCAAAATATTTAAACCATTCGCTGCCAGCAGGGGCAATGAGGGCTTGTAGGCCACACTGACGAGCCGCTTGGCAGTTCACTTCACTGTCGTCAAAGAATAAGATGTCGTGAGCAGGCACCCCCATGCCCTCCACCACTTTCTCAAATATCTGTGGGGCTGGCTTTTCCACACCTAATTCACAGGATAGAAAGATGTGGTCGAAGAAGTCGTCCACCGTCAGTCCCTTGTAGCGAAAGAAGGTGTCTTCGGCCATGCGCCAATGTATGGTGTTGGTGTTGCTCAGTACGTTAATAGAATAGTTTTGCTTTATCTTGAGCAACATCTCAAGGCGCTCGGTCGGTACGGTGGTGAGATAACTTTCCCACGCTGCGGTGATAGCCTCATCGCTCAAGCGGTCGGTCATGCCTCCGCCTTGCTGACAGAGCGAACGTATGCCGTCGCAGAACTCATGTTCCGTAATGCGTCCTTGTTCCAATTGGGAGAAGATACCGGCTTGTTTATAGGTGCCAAGATAGGGACGTATGTCGAAACCTATCTCATCGAACGAACGTTCTACGCGCTGACGGTCGAGGTCGACCAACACGCCACCAAAGTCAAATAGGAGATACATGGGGAAAATTTTTCAAATTTTCAATGCACAAATGTGCAAATGTGAGAATGTGTAAATGATTTAATGCTTTTATAACTGCGCGTACAAAAGCGACCATTCGCACATTCGCACATTTACACATTAGAAATTATCTTATACAGTTTATCACTCGGGCGCACCTTTTCGGGCACGGGGATAGCTACGCGCATACCTTTCTTGGCCACATCGATAGGGCCGTTGTCACCGTGAATGTCGGTGGCGGTAACGTAGAGCGCCCCCGTAGTCGGACCAACGATGAGCAATTTGTCGCCACGATTGAAGTCGCCGGCTTCGAGGTAAAACTCGCCCACGCCCAACTTTGAGAAGTACTTCTGGCCCTTGCCTATGTATTGCTTCTTCTCGGTAGCAGCCGAACCGTACACTTCGCTCCACTCGCCCAACTTCTGACCTAAGTAATAGCCGTCCCAGAAGCCACGGTTGAAGACTGTCTTGAGGCGCTCGTTCCATTTCTCTACCTTTTCAGGACTGAACGTACCGTCCTCTACGGCAGCAATGGCCTCTTTGTAACATTGCACAACGGTGTAGACGTACTCCGCACTGCGGGCGCGGCCTTCGATCTTAAACACGCGCACACCAGCTTTCATCATGCGGTCAATGAAGCCAATCGTCTTTAAGTCCTTCGGACTCATGATGTACTTATTGTCAACGTCGAGTTCTACACCCGTCTCGCGGTCCTTCACCGTATAGCTACGACGGCACACTTGCATGCACTGTCCGCGATTGGCCGAACGACCTAAGTTGTCGAGTGAGAGGTAGCACTTACCGCTTACGGCCATACACAACGCACCATGGCAGAACATTTCGATACGAATGAGTTCACCCGAAGGGCCGCAGATGTGTTCACGCTCAATGGCCTCGTGAATGCGTGCCACTTGGTCAAGGTTCAACTCGCGTGCCAATACGGCCACATCGGCAAAGCGTGCATAAAACTTCAATGCCTCTGTATTAGAGATATTGAGCTGCGTTGAGAGGTGTACCTCCTGCCCAATGCGGTTGCAATAGTCCATTACTGCTACGTCGCAAGCGATAATAGCCGAAATGCCCGCCTCGTGAGCGGCATCACAGATGTGGTGCATGAGTTCGATGTCTTCATCATAGATAATGGTGTTGACCGTAAGGTATGACTTTACGCCCTGTGCGCTACACTGTGCAGCAATGTCGCGCAAGTCGTCAATCGTAAAGCGACTGGCACTATGGGCACGCATATTGAGTGCTTCAATGCCAAAGTATATAGAATCGGCTCCTGCCTTGAGGGCAGCAGCCAAGCTCTCGCGCGAACCCACGGGAGCCATTATTTCGTATTTCGTCATGGTTTTAATGTGCTAATGTGGCAATATGCTAATGTGGCAATGAAACAATGCCATTATAAACTCAGCAATAAAAGGTAACTAGTCCCCCTCCCCGGTCGGGGAGGGGGTTAGGGGGAGAGGCCGTTATTCTATCACCGTTCCCCCAATCACCACTTTCTTTACGCCAGCGGCAACGGCAGCAAGACAATTCTCAAGTTTGGGCAACATACCTCCGCTCACAATGCCGTCAGCCTTGAGTTGTTCAAACGTTTCGGCCGTGATAGTAGGGATAACGCTCTGTTCGTCGTCAGGATTGGTCAGTACGCCAGCGTGTTCAAAGCTATAGATGAGTGTAACTTCGTAGCGTGCTGCCATTGCCTTAGCCGTTTCTGAAGCAATAGTGTCGGCATTTGTGTTGAGTAGATGGCCCTCACCGTCGTGCGTCAGTGGTGCCATGACGGGCGTAATACCCGCATCAAGCAGCAGTGCCAAGCGTTCAGCGTCCACCTTATCAACGTCGCCCACAAAGCCATAGTCAATGCCATTCTTCAAGGGACGACGATGCGAACGAATTACGTTCATATCAGCTCCCGTCAGTCCTATCGCATTCACCCCACGGCTTTGGAGTTGTGCAATCAGCGTTTTGTTCACTAATCCGCCATACACCATGGTCACCACGCGCAGCATGTCAGCGTCCGTAATGCGTCGTCCGTCAACCATGTGCGTTTCGATACCCAAGCGAGTTGCCATGTCAGTAGCCGTGCGGCCACCACCATGTACCAATATCTTGCGTCCTTCTATCTGTGCGAAGTCAGTGAGCAGTTGCTGAAGCAAGTCAGGAGTCTCGACTATCTTGCCTCCCACCTTTAGTATCGTAAGTTGCTGTTTCATCTTGCAAAGATACTACTATCTTATTAAAATAAGTAGGTGTTAAAAATTAGTTGATATGAATTGGTGCAGTATTTCGTGCAGAAACATAGGTTGAAGAGGGAGCGTAGCGGGCTACGTGACCGATGAAACCTATGTTTCTGGGCGAAAGAATGCGCCAAGGCATATCGACTAATTCGGAACATGATTAATATAAACTAATTTTGAACACCTACTTAATGTTCATTCCTGTCTGTTAGTTCACTCACACAATTCTATTAAATCACGCCAGCTTCTACCATGCGCACGACGCGCTCTGTGTAGCGGTCGTCGCCTTCAGGGTCGTACTTTTTGTTTAGACTATTGCCGAAGAGTACGGCGATGCCTTGATAAAGGTTGGCTTTAAAAGGACCGATAAAGGCCTTGGCTATGGCATAACCCGTCTGGTTACACTCACGGTTGACCAACTTGATGAGCAAGCGGCCTTGCGAGCGAGTGAGCTTCTTGAGCGCAGGGCCATACTGTTGTTTGAGTCCATGCTCCACTTGCTTAATATGCTCATCGCGCGAGCGTTTATCAGGCAATTGGTCCAATACATCCACTGTCTCGATAATCGTGAGTTTGGCCAATTTGGCCCACGGCAGCACCTTCTTTACATTATACACCAAGCGGTTGTATTGCTCACGCTCCTTATCGTTCTTAAACGTCAAAGGAGCGTACTTGGGTAGAGCAGGCAGAATAACGTGCGGAATGGTATGTCCCTTATATTGCGTGCTACCCAACTGCGTCATGATAGGCACCTCCACCTCTTCCACCTCGGTGTTGGCCTTTTGATGCTTGTCATCGCCCGATTGGGCTTGCATACATAGTATTGAGAAAACGCAGATGATCAAGCAAAGTATACGTTCAAACATGATTTTATCGATGCTTATTATGCTTCAAAAGTAGTTTTTTAGGCAACAAAAGTACTAAGATTATCCTTTTCTGTGCGTTATTATATATTAATAACGTTGCACGATAGCAAAAAATATCGTTACTTTGTGTGATAGTTGATGAGTTTTTTAGTTGACAAGTTAACGAGTTAACGTGTTAACGGGTAAGTTACCTTTTCTACTCGTTAACTAAGAGACAAACTTACCTGTTAACTCGTCAACTCGTCAACTCGTTAACTCGTTAACTAAGAAAGAAAAAGAAACGACCATGGCAAAGAAAGATAAGAAAGAGAAAGGGTCGGGCCGACTGAAGAAGAAGAACGTGGCCCAATGGTTAGTTGACCTATTCAATGACAACCCTGAAAAAGAATATGACGTAAAAGAACTCTTTACGCAGTTAAAGGCTAATAATCATCCTGCCAAGATGATAATCATGGACGCACTGAGCGACCTCGTACTTGATGACTACATCTCGACCGACGGCAATGGACACTATCGCAACGCTGTGCGCTCTAACGTAATGGAAGGAACCTTCGTACGCAAACGCAACGGGCGTAACTCATTCGTACCCGACGACGGCGGCAAGAGCATACTCGTATGTGAGCGCAACTCAATGCATGCCCTCGACGGCGACCGCGTAAAGGTGACGATGCTGGCACGCCGTGCCGGTCATACGCGTGAGGCCGAAGTGACCGAAATCATTGAACGCGCCAACGATACCTTTGTCGGCCAACTTCAAGTAGAGCGCGGCTATGGATTCTTAATCACCGAAAGCCGCTCTTTGGCCACCGACATCTTCATTCCGAAAGACAAACTCAATGGCGGTCAGAATGGCGATAAGGCTGTCGTTAAGATTATAGAATGGCCCAGCGACTCAAAGAGTCCTATTGGCAAGGTGGTGGACATACTGGGTAAGCAAGGCGAGAACAATGCCGAGATGCACGCCATCCTGGCACAGTACGGACTGCCCTACACCTATCCTGAGAAGGTAGAGAAGGCGGCTGAGAAGTTGTCGCCCGATATTACTCCCGAAGAGATAGCCCGTCGTGAGGACTTCCGCGAGGTGACCACCTTTACCATCGACCCTCACGATGCGAAGGACTTTGACGATGCCCTCTCTATCCGTCTCCTACAGAAGGGACTGTGGGAAGTGGGCGTCCACATAGCCGACGTCTCACACTACGTGAAGGAAGGCGACATTATCGACAAGGAGGCTGTAAAGCGTGCCACAAGCGTTTACTTGGTCGACCGCACCATACCGATGTTGCCCGAACGCCTCTGCAACTTTATCTGCTCTCTGCGCCCTGATGAAGAGAAGTTGACTTACTCTACAATCTTCCACATGAACGATAAAGGCGAAGTAGTTGACTGGCACTTGGCACATACCGTCATTAAGAGCAACCGCCGCTTCACTTACGAAGAGGTGCAGTATATACTTGAGCGCAACGGCGTGGCATCAGAAGCTGACCTCAACCTCCCTGGCGACCACCCCGAGGCCCTTCCCGCAGGTAGTGCACCCGAAGGCGAATATGCAGAAGAACTCATTCAACTTGATAAGTTTGCCAAGATACTACGTACAAAACGCTTTAAGAATGGTTCAATCGGTTTCGACCGCTCTGAGGTGCGCTTCGAAGTAGACGAAAAGGGCCACCCCATTAGCACTTACGTCAAAGTGGCCAAAGATGCCAATAAGTTAGTAGAAGAGTTTATGCTCTTGGCCAACCGCAGCGTGGCACAGAAGATTGCCGTCGTGCCGCGTGGTAAGAAACCCAAAGTGTTCGTATATCGTATTCACGACGTACCCGACCCTGAGAAGATGGAAAAGCTCAGTGCCTTTATTGCTCGCTTTGGTTACAAGATACGTACCGACGGCACCAAGACGGAGGTGAGCAAGAGCCTCAACCGCCTCCTATCCGACGTCAAAGGCCGAAAGGAAGAAGAAGTAGTCGAAATGGTGGCCTTGCGCGCCATGATGAAAGCCCGCTATAGCACACACAACATTGGCCACTACGGCTTGATGTTCGACTACTATACCCACTTCACCTCTCCTATCCGCCGTTACCCCGACACGATGGTTCACCGCCTCCTAACTCGCTATGCTGAGGGCGGCCGTTCTGTTAGTCAGAAGAAGTACGAAGAGTTGTGCGAACAATCTTCTAATATGGAGCAACTCGCTGCAACGGCCGAGCGCGCTTCTATTAAGTATAAACAAGTAGAGTTCATGGCCGACCGCCTCGGTCAGGAGTTTGACGGAACGGTGAGTGGTGTGACTGAGTTTGGCCTCTACGTTGAGATAGACGAGAACTCTTGCGAGGGCATGATACCGCTGCGTATGTTGCTCGACGACTATTATGAGTTCGATGAGCGCAACTTCTGCCTCGTAGGTCGTCGTTACCACAAGCGTTATGCTTTGGGCGACAAGGTGCGCATTCGCGTAGAACGTGCCAACTTAGAGCGGCGTCAACTTGACTTTGCCTTAGTGAGCGACGAGAGTGGCGACGTGAAACGTCCTGCTCCCTCACCCGCCGACTTTAGCAAGGGCGGTGGCAAGAAGGCTGACGCAAAGAAGAAGAACAAACGTCCACGTGGCGGCAGAGCGAAACGGGCTAAATAGAACGTACCCCCCGTTAGGGGTTAAATAAGGTAGGTAGCCAGCCATGCAAAAGTTTAACGCCTTTTGCGTGGCTGGCTATCTTATTTAACCCTTAACGGGGGGTACGTTCTCTTCGACAATTAGGCAGATAAATTATAACATGCTGCTGTCGCGGGTTACAAACCCGCCCCCCAATTAGGCAGACATATTTACAACATGCTACTGCTGCTAAATACCCTCCCCCATCTTCCTCCCACTTTTGTTTTTTCCACACCCACCCGTTCACTCTTTTATATTCATATATTCTATTCTCTTTTTATTCTATAGATAAATAAAAGAAGAATGTATGGTAGGTATATTTGTCTGTGGAAAGTGTTGATACTTTTCAGCCCCAATATTTGGCTATTAACTTATCAACGTTATACACACAGTTACTCACATTCTTATCCACACTTCCTATCGTGCGACTGCCCCCTTAAATACAACCCTTATGCAATACTAAATAATGAATAATCCACACCCTGTTGAGAACGATTGTGAGAATAAAAAAAGTGGGTTGAAAACATCCTTTTTCTGTGGAGAGCATGACTTAAAAGCTGTGTATAATGCTGTTAACTCGTTGAAAACGTTCTGTGGCTAAACGTCGCGCTGCGCTGATAGTTTTCACCATTCCCTTCAACAGCTTTTCAACGGGTTATACACGGGGTTTTCCACGCCTTTTTTGTAACTTCGCAGCCTATTAGAAACGATAATAGTTTCACGTTACTTAGTTGTAGAGTCATGTGATGTAACTTTATAACCTCATAAGCTCCAAATAGAAACCCCATTTATTAGAACACGCGAAAACAATAATCCTATAATAAGCGTAATACCCTATGCGAAAACTTACCGTTGAAGACCTCAACCGCATTGACATAGCCACTTTTAAGCAGTCCGAGAAGTTGCCCCTCATTATCGTGCTTGACAATATTCGTTCCCTTCATAATGTGGGGAGCGTATTGCGTACGGCCGATGCCTTTCGATTGAAGGCTGTATATATGTGTGGCATAACGGCCACGCCCCCTTCCCCCGAAATTCATAAGACCGCACTTGGTGCTGAAGATTCCGTCACGTGGCGTTATTATGAAGACACGCTGCAAGCCGTCACCGAACTAAAGGCAGAGGGCTACACCGTATTGGCAGTAGAACAAGTGGAGGGTAGCCTAAAGTTAGGTGAATTTAGTTTCACTCCTGGCCAACGCTATGCTTTGGTGATGGGCAATGAAGTAAAGGGGGTGCAACAAGCCGTAGTCGATGCGTGCGACCAAGCGCTCGAAATTCCACAATACGGTACGAAGCACTCCATGAACGTAAGCGTTACCGCAGGCATTGTCATGTGGGAGGTGGAAAGAGTGAATGGAAAATGAGTTTAATGAGTTTAATAAGTTTATTGAGTTTAATAAGTTTAAGAGTTTAATAAGTTTATGAGTTTGGTGGGGCTTATTAAACCCATTAAACTTATTAAACTTATTAAACTCATTAAAAGATATCTCCCATGGGATTTTTTTCGAAAAAAAATAAGGTAGAGCCTACAGCAGAGCCAATGGTTGATGAGGCAAGCCCAGAGGTAGCTGCCCCTGAGGTGGCTTCTTCATCATCGGCTGGCGAGGTGAGTGCTCAAGCCGAGAAGCGCCCCCATCGCTCAATCGGTGCCCTTTTCATGGGCGATAGAGTAATATGGGTGGTGTACTTCTTTTTGTGCATTATATCACTTATTGAAGTGTATAGTGCAGCCAGTACGTTGGCCTATAAGAGTGGTCGCTTTTGGGACCCTTTGGTCAAGCAAGCCCTATTCTTAGCAGCAGGCACATTGGTGGCCTTGGTTATCCACCGCATACCCTGCCGAATGTTTAAGGCACTCCCTATATTGTGTTGGCCACTTTCGTTGCTGCTATTGAGTATCACATTAATGGGAGGTAGCACCAACGGCGCTTCCCGTTGGATAGATTGGGGTTTTGTACAGTTTCAGCCCTCAGAGATAGCCAAGGGTTCGGTAGTGTTGTCCGTTGCACTTATACTTTCGCGTTTGCAACGTGAGGGAGGGGCAGACCGTAGAGCTTTCAAAATTATCATGATTGTACTCGGTTTCCCTTTGGCACTTATTGTAACTGAAAATCTTTCAACGGCAGGCTTGCTCTTTGGCGTAGTGTTTATTATGATGTTTATAGGTCGTGTGCCGCTTACGCAATTGGGTAAACTTTTGGGTGTAATAGCGCTTATCGGCACAGTTGTGGGCGTGCTTACCTTCTTTTCGACCGACGTGCCAGGTTTGCACCGTTTAGAAACGTGGAAGCATCGTGTCGAAACGCACATATCAGGCGATGAAAATAGTCGTGATGACGACCCTGCCACCTACGATATAGACAAAGGAGCACAAGTGGCGCATGCCAATATAGCTATAGCATCGAGTAATGGTATAGGCCGTATGCCAGGTAACTCTGTGCAACGTGACTTCTTGAGTCAAGCCTTCTCCGACTTTATCTTTGCGGTGATAATAGAGGAAATGGGGTTATGGGGCGCGGCCATTGTGGTCTTCCTATACATAATACTCCTCTTCCGAGCGGGGCGCATCGCGAGTCGATGTGAACGTAATTTCCCTGCCTTCTTAATTATGGGTTTAACCTTACTGCTCGTTTCGCAGGCGATACTCAATATGATGGTGGCCGTAGGTTTGTTCCCTGTGACGGGGCAGCCTTTACCCCTCATAAGCCGTGGTGGTACGTCAACGCTTATTAACTGTGCTTATATTGGCATGATACTCAGTGTGAGTCGTTATGCTAAGCAAACGGATCACCCTGTTCATACGCAGTTTGACGGTCCTATGACCGATATCAAACATACGGAAGAACGACGGAAGGTAAAACGCTAAACTGAAATTTATCGTTTATAAAAACAGAGAATGCATTATCAATAGTTGATAATGCATTCTCTGTCTTTTTGTGTTTAATTTTGGTCGTAAGCGTGCTTAGGATAGTCAACGGTGTAGTGAAGACCGCGGCTCTCTTTGCGTTCAAGCGCTTGACGCGTGATGAGATAGCCCACGTTAATCATGTTGCGAAGTTCGCAAATGTCGCGTGTTGCCTTCACCTTCTTGTAGAGCTCTTCCGTTTCCTCGTACAAGAGGTCGAGACGCGTCCAAGCACGTTTCAGACGAAGGTCAGAACGTACAATGCCTACGTAAGCTGATATCACCTGTTCTACTTCTTTGACATCTTGAGCGATGAGCACCTTCTCTTCGTTCGTAAGCGTACCCTTATCGTTCCATTCAGGCACCTTGTCATTGAATGTGTACTTGTCAATATTCTCGATAGAGTGTTTAGCGGCAGCGTCGGCATAGACCACAGCCTCGATGAGAGAGTTGCTCGCCAAACGGTTGCCACCATGCAGTCCAGTGCATGAACATTCACCCACGGCATACAAGCGGTTGATAGACGAACAAGCGTTTAAGTCGACCTTGATACCCCCACAAAGGTAGTGGGCACAAGGTACAACGGGAATGTATTGCTTTGTAATGTCGATGCCAATAGAAAGACACTTCTGGTAGATGTTGGGGAAGTGGTGCTTCGTCTCCTCAGGGTCTTTGTGGGTTACGTCCAAGCAAACGTGGTCAAGACCATGAATTTTCATTTCCTTATCAATGGCACGTGCTACGATGTCGCGTGGCGCGAGTGAAAGACGTTTGTCGTACTTCTGCATAAACTCCTCGCCATTGGGTAAACGGAGAATACCGCCATAACCGCGCATGGCCTCGGTGATGAGGTAAGCAGGGTGCTTCTCGCGTGGATTGTAAAGGGCCGTGGGGTGGAATTGTATGAACTCCATGCCTTCAACGGTAGCTTTAGCACGGTAGGCCATAGCGATGCCGTCGCCTGTGGCAATCTCGGGGTTCGTTGTCGTGGCATATACGGCACCACAACCGCCTGTGCAGAGTACGGTGACACGTGATAGGAAGGTGTCAATTTTCTGTGTGTCGGGGTCGAGTACGTAAGCACCATAGCATTCAATGTCGGGCGTGCGGCGTGTTACCTCAATGCCCAAGTGGTGTTGCGTAATGATCTCAACGGCGAAGTGATTTTCAAGTACCGTAATGTTGGGGTGGCGACGCACGGCTTCAATCAGTCCGCGCTGAATTTCGAAGCCTGTATCGTCAGCATGATGTAAGATGCGGAACTCAGAGTGGCCACCTTCGCGGTGAAGGTCGAAAGTGCCGTCTTCCTTCTTATCAAAGTTTACACCCCACTTAACCATGCGCTCAATGCCTGCGGGCGCATTTTTTACTACTTGTTCAACAGCACGAGGATCGGATATGTAGTCGCCTGCTATCATCGTATCTTTGATGTGCTTCTCAAAGTTGTCAATCTTCAAGTTCGTCACAGAAGCTACACCGCCTTGAGCTTTGGCCGTGTTAGCCTCTTCGATTGAAGTTTTGCAGACGAGGGCCACCTTACCTTTGCCCGAGGCGGCCACCTGGAGGGCGTAACTCATTCCGGCAACGCCAGAACCAATTACTAAAAAGTCGAATTTGCGTATCATCGGTATGTTCGCTAATTTGCCGCGAAATTACAAAATGTTCATTGAAAATAAAAGGCAACTAAATGGAAATACGTATATTTGCATATAATTCAAACGTTTTGTTAGTTATGGCTACGCTTACTCTCGATCGCAATGAGGCGATAAAAACGGACTTCATCAACCTAATAAATAGTGCTACCGATATGGGTGTACTCGAAAAACTTTACAAACAGGCTAAGAAGGCTTTGTCTGCATCTACTACTGCTAAAGATCAGGAAGAGGACGGAGATAGCAAGGAGTATATCCTTGCTGGACTTGCTGAGGCTTGTAGAGAAATGAAACTGGCTCGAATGGGACTAGTACATGGAATTGATGCTAGGGACTACATAAAAATGCTCGAAGATGAAGATAACAATTTATAGTGCATTCAGCAAAGAGCAAAAGCATTTACGCAAGCGATATAAAAATATCAACAAAGATATTATTAAGCTCATTAATGAGCTGCAAGAAAATCCTCTTCTCGGTACAGACTTAGGGAATGGAGTTCGGAAGATTCGCATGAAAATAAGTGATAAAGGGAAGGGGAAAAGAGCGGGAGCACGTGTTATAACATTGCTTACAACATTGTCAGAGACTGACGGCGAACTTGGTCTGCACTACATTTATGACAAATCGGAGCGTGAAAGCATCTCTGATAAAGAACTAAACGAGATAATAAAGTCAAATTTTTCTTTGTAAAAAATAGGCTGCGGCTCTACAAAACGTTCAAGTAAACTTGATGCCTTGCTTATTTTTGTAGTAAATCGCCCCCATTCAGCGTCAAATCTAAAAGAAATAATAACTCAATTATTATACAATGAACAAAATCAAAGCACTTTTACTGTTGCTGGTGGCATTCATCGCATTGCCTACCTTAGCACAGCAGTTGCCCACGTTGCCTGTTGATAAGGACGTGCGCATTGGTAAGTTGCCCAACGGATTGACCTATTATATCCGTCATAACAACTTGCCCGAAAATCGTGCCAACTTTTACATCGCACAAAAGGTTGGTGCCGTGCAGGAAGAGGAAAGCCAACGCGGCTTGGCTCACTTCTTGGAGCACATGTGTTTTAATGGTACAAACAACTTCCCTGGCGATGCTCTTACTAAGTTTTGTGAGCGCATTGGTGTAAAGTTTGGTCAAAACCTCAATGCTTATACCTCTACGGACGAGACAGTATACAACATTGACGATGTGCCTGTAACCGAAAGCAACGTTGACTCTTGCTTGCTCATTCTCCACGACTGGGCCGATGGCTTGACGCTTGATCCCAAAGAGATTGACAAAGAGCGTGGCGTAATCCACGAAGAGTGGCGTATGCGCTCAAGTGCCTCACAGCGCATCTTCGAGCGCAACTTGGCTACGCTTTATCCCAACTCTCGTTATGGCCACCGTTTCCCTATTGGCTTGATGAGCGTAGTTGACAACTTTAAGCCCAAAGAGTTGCGCGACTACTATGAGAAGTGGTATCGTCCCGACTTGCAAGGCATTATTATCGTAGGCGACATTGACGTTGATAAGGTAGAGGCTAAGATTAAGGCTATCTTCTCACCCATTGTAATGCCTGAGAATGCTGCGAAGTACGAACACTATCCTGTACCCGACAATGTAGAGCCTATCTACGTTATCGATAAGGATAAGGAGCAGAGCCAAGCTTACATTCAAGTAATGTTTAAGCACGATCCCCTTGTGCCCGAAGAGTACAAGAATACGACAGCCTACCTCACCGTACAATTGATGAAGACTGTAGCCAGCAGTGCTTTCAACGCACGCTTGAGCGAGGCTGCACAGAAGCCTGACTGCCCCTTTGTTTATGCTGGAGCAGAAGATGGTAACTACATCATCTCAAAGACGAAAGATGCTTATAACGTAATCATCGTGCCCAAACCTGGTCAAGATAAGGAAGCACTTGAGGCTGTTATGAAGGAGATCAAGCGCGTTGATGAGTTCGGCTTCACAGGTACTGAAATCAATCGTGCCAGCGAAGAGTTTATGAGTGGCATCGAAACGATCTACAACAATCGCGACAAGCAGAAGAATAGCTTCTACGTTCCCCAGTACGTTCGCCACTTCCTCGAGAATGATCCTATCCCCTCAATTGAGGACGAGTATAACACTTATAAGATGATGACGCAGCAGATGAACCAAATGCAGATGTTGGCTCCTGCTTCTTCAGAACTCTTTAAGGAACTCACTGCACGCACCGATACAAACTTCGTGTGCATGGCTATGTATCCTGAAAAGGAGGGTGTAACCATTCCTACGGTCGACCAATTCAAGCAAGCTATTGCTGCTGCTAAGGCTGCTAAGGTAGAGGCTTACGTTGACAATGTAAAGAACGAACCACTCGTTCCTACTCTCCCCAAGAAGGGTAAAATTGTAAAGGAAACACCTGCAGAGTTTGGTTACACTTGCTGGACTTTATCAAATGGCGCTCGCGTATTCTTTAAGAAAACTGACTACAACGACTCTGAGGTGCAATTCGTAGCTAGCAGCTTCGGCGGTCAGAATGCAATCATTACAAAGGATATTGTCAATACAAAGTTGATGTCTCAGGTAATGAACTCTATCGGTGTGGGCAACTTTAATAGCACTGAGTTGCAGAAGAAATTGGCTGGTAAGCAAGTAGGCTGTGGTGTTGACTTGGATAATACAACAGAGAACATCTCTGGTACTTCAACTCCTAAGGACTTGCGTACACTCTTTGAGCTTATCTACCTCCGTTTCCAAGCTCCTTGCAACGATGTTGACGGTTATAACAATACAATCACCATGTTGCGCACAAGCCTTGAAAATGCTGAAAAGCAACCTATGAAGGCTTACTCTGACTCTTTGCAGGCTACACTTTATGGTCATAACCCCTTGCGCGCTTCGCTCAAGTTGGCTGACCTCAACAAGGCAAACTTCGAAACAATTAAGAAGTTGTATAGCGAGCGCTTCAATGCAGCTGGCGACTTTGACTTCTTCTTCACTGGTGCACTCAATGTTGACTCACTCCGTGAGTTTACTGAACAATACATTGCTCCGCTCAAGGGCGTAAAGAAGCGCGAACATTACATCGACCTCAAAGTTGAACCCGTACAAGGTGTGGTTAACAACCACTTCTTCCGTCAAATGGAAACACCTCAGGCCATAGTTGTTCAGATTTACTCAGGTAAGAATCCTTATACAATGAAGGAAGCTGCTGTGGTTAACGCTCTCGGTGCCGTACTTACGCAACGTTATCTCAAGAGCATTCGTGAGGACGCTGGTATTGCTTACAGTGTGGGTACTGACGGTTCTGCCTCTTACGGTGTGAACGATCGTTATTCACTCGTAACTCAATGTCCTGTAAAGCCTGCTCAGCTTGACTCAGCTCTCTTGCTTATGAAGCAAGGCATTGAAGATATTGCAAAGAATGGTGTAACGGCTGACGAACTTGAGAAGGTGCTCGCCTTTGAGTTGAAGGATTATGCCGACAACCAAAAGAAGAATGGTTATTGGATGAACCTTATCACTGAGAAGGTAGTTTGGAACAAAGACCTCCGCACTAACTACGAGGCTACACTCAAGAGCATTACTTCAAAGGATATTCAAGACTTTGTTAACAACGTAGTGCTCAAGCAAAACAACTGCATCACCGTCTCTATGCGTCCTACTGACATGACCGAAAAGGATGGTGTGAAGTAATATCACTTCCTAACATTCATTATACACATCTTAATATTAGCCATGCTTACTCAAAAGGTAAGCGTGGCTTTTTTTGACTTAATATAATGGGGCCTCTCTCCCCAACCCCTTCCCTGACTGGGGGAGGGGGTGGGGAGAGAGGCCCCATTAAATTGCAATTTGAAAGCCTAACATGATTTAATACTGATGAAAACGATAGCTCGTTTTATCAAATTAATAGATAAATGATATAAAAATCATTATTTTTAATGATATATTCCTTAAAATTAGAGTATATTTTTGCAAGATAGTTCTAATAATACTTGAAAATATGCTATCAACCTTTCTAAATATTATAAGCTACTCCATAGGAAGTTTGTTATGGGGAGTAGTAATCGGTGCTATTTGTATGGCACTCTTCTTCTTGCTTATTAAAGGTTGGTGGAAAGATGCTGTGATGTCATTGTCAACCTACATTGTAGGAGGCATCTTGGGCATACTCTTGATGTTTCAGTGTACTTTGATATGTGGCTCACTCGCTATTATGCGCAAAGCCAATCAGTTTGAAGCCTTGGCCACTGAGGCGATTGAGCAAATGGTGACGAGTGGGAAAGCTACACTCAACGAGATAGTAGATCATGCAGAAACGCAAGAAGTGATGAACGAAATTGTACGCAATCACCCTATACTCGGTAATTATTGTAAAGGTGCTGACTTTTCGGGACACTCGTTGGTAGAACTCCCGAAGGCAATGACTGCGGAACTAAATAATTATTTAACGAAGTATATCATCAGACGTTTGTTGTGGGCTTTAGCCTTCGTCGTAGTGGCAGCTGTTATCGCCAATTATACCATTTCGAAGGGAAATGGAACGAGCAGACGTCGAGAGATAGGCAGACGAGGGCAGGACTGCAGTCGCCAGCGCGACCGAAGTATGTCACGCCCCAATATGCGTCGCAATAGATACAGACAGTAGTAGAGAGGAAAAGAGAACGGAGTAATCATAAATCTAAAAATACAAACTATATGAACGAAACCTATTGCAATAGCAATCACATTCTTGTTGGATTGGGCGGTACAGGTGGTAAGATATTACGCGAGTTTAAAATGCGTATGTTTGAGGAGTTCCCTGATGCCGAACAACGCAAAAAGCAGCCTGTAGCATTGCTCTACGTCGATTCAACCGACGAGATGATGCCACAAGGAGGTCGTGCCAGAGCTGACTTCCGCGTTTTGGGTCAAGATGCGTCTTTCACCAACAATGAATTTCTCAATATCAAGGCTATCGACGTACCAGCCATACTCGATCATATAGACAATTATCCTTCGGTTAAAGGCATTGTCAATAACGTAAGTGCTGTGCGTTCAGCTATTGGTGCATTAGGCAAGGCTGCTGGACAAAAGCGTCGTGCGGGGCGTTTGCTCTTTGCAGCCAATGCTATAGGCTATGTAAATAGCTTGAACGATGCCTATAGTAGAGTAACGGCTATATCAGGCGATGCGAGCAAAACGCACATTCATATATTTGCGGGTTTAGCTGGTGGAACGGGTTCAGGCTCGGTAATTGATGTGATTACACAAAGCCGAAAGGCCTTCCCCGATGCGATAATTCACGTTTTTGCCATGATCCCAGAGCGAAACTTGCCAAAGGCAGATATGGATCAAGGACGTTATTATCAGAATGGTTATGCTGCTGTAAACGAACTGAATGCCCTTCAATCTGGTAGATGGAAGCCACAGGACGTTACGGGCTATGGCGAAGCTGACTGCTTTAATGATAAAGTAAAGGGTGTAGCTGATGGTGTAACTATTTATAGCAATGTCAATGAGAATGGGGTGACGGTTAATTCGCTTACGGAGTTGCCCAAGATTGTCAGTGACTACGTGTTCGCTCGTGTGTTCTTCGTTAAGGAAGATGACAAAATTAACGAGGACTTTATCCGCGCTTACAACTACGAAAACATGGACGATTTTGCTTATGAGTATGACGAGAATGGACAACCCGACCCCAAGACAGGTGCTATTCCCATTGCTCGTACAAAGAAGGTAAATTCGTTTGGTATCAAGCGTGTGATGTATCCCGAACTCCGCGTCCTGAAACATATTACTTATACTGTAGGCGAGAGTGTACTCTACCAGTTCAAATATAACAATTGGCGCGAAAATCAAGGTTATGCTAACGAAGAGCGCAATCGCGACTTCCGTAGCGAATATCTCAATAAGGAGAATTTGCAAAACTGGATGCTCGACCTTGGTCACCTAACGCTCGAAAAGAAGGTATTGCCCAACGACCAAGAGTATGGCTCATTTAATGAATATTGGCACGACAAGGCTATCAATTGGGCTGAAGATGCTAAGAAAGCAAGTTGTCCGCTCAATGAGTTAGATAATATCCTGAACGAAAGCTACGTCAACTTCTTCCGCGAGACGGGTGTTGAAAACTACTTCGCAGCCAAGGAACGCGTTATTCCCGAAATAGCGAAGGAAATACGTAGCCATGTAGAAAAGGAACTCTTTGAAAAGTGGAAGACGGGTGACCTCTCAATTCTTGAACTTCAGAAGGTGGCTAAACTCATTAACGAACGTTTGGGCGAAATTCGTTTGGAACTCGAAGAGGCTACGAAAGAAGAAAAACTCAACTACGAAGATTGTGATGCCGACCGTCAAGCCAATGTGAGCGAGTGGAGTCGATTGGGCGTACTACAGCGTATGGTCGGTATTGGTGCACGACGCTATGCGGAACACCAAAGCATCTTGACTGAATACTATACGTCAAAGACGATGCTCGTGGCACTTGAATTTGCCAAAAAGTTGACAGCTCGTGTATTCATTGAGTTTGGCAAGTTGGATGAGGATATTTCAGCCTTCGGTATGCGCATCAGCGAGGCCATAGCCGAAACCGAACGTTTGGTTACCGCACAGCGTAAGGTAAACAAGGGACTAGAGGATATGAAGAGTGCTATCATTGAGGTGAGTGAAGACGAAACCATGGCACAATTTGAGAGCGACCTCAAAGCCGATAAGATTGATATGCCCAACATCGCACGCCAAATCCGTGAGAAAATTCTTCCGCCTGAGTTTTATACCTTTGGTCGTTTAGCTGATGAGATCAGTGTGAGCGACATTACTGACGCTTTTGATACGAAGTTAGCCGAAGTTGTTCGCACGAAGCATGAAGAGCGAGCTGATAGCGAAAGGAAGGTGCTTGGGCTTAACATCTTGACTCAGTTGCAGCAAAAACTGCGCACCGATGATGATATAAAGGCCTTTGCCGTAAATATTGTGCGTCAGAGTGGCGTATATGCAACCCTTAGTCAGGAGCAAGTACAATTGCATCTGCGCAATAATGAGGGTAACCTTTCACCAACCAATCCTGCCAGCATTAATAAGAAGGTAATATTGGTGTCAATTCCTTCGCCCGATGACAATCCTAGCTTAAAGCGCTTTGCTGATAAATTGGAAGAGGCATTTAAGAACTCGTTCAATCAGTCTGTTGGTCGTACTATGATTACAATCAATCGCAAGAGTCCACGCAAAGACGAATTGTCTATCATTAGTGTTCAGTACTGTTTCCCTCTTCGCTGTGTAGAGTGGTTGAAGAATTACAAAGAACGCTATGAACGCTTCTTGCACACGGGCAATCCTGCTACCGACGAGGGCAATGCTATTCTGCTTCATTCAGAGGGTGATGGCGCGCAATATCCTTCATTGTTTGTCAACGAGAAGCCGTTTGAGCAAGCGCAAGCAGCACAATCTCAGACAGTGCAACAACCGCAAAACGTGATGCCCGATACGGCACCAGTAATGGAAGGCCCTGTTGATAGTCAATCGATTCCTCCTGTTGAAGGCCAATCGCTCCCCCCTGTTGAGACTGAACCCGAAGTGGCACTTTACATCAATGCAGCAGGCAAGAACTATGGCCCTTACGATTGGAAAATGTGTAAGAAGTTAGTCGAAGGCAAACAACTCTCAGAAAGAACAACCGTGTGGATGAAGGGTATGGCAGCATGGCAGTCTGCAGGTACGGTTGAGGTGTTGAAGCCTCTCTTTGCCCCAGCATCTTCATTGCCTCCTGTTGAGACAGACCCTGTAAATGGGGATACACCACCCGCTTCCCCTTCTGTAATGTAATAATAAGGTTATGAGGTTATGAGGTAAAAAGTAAGTCTTGTTAATTATCAGCATAATGTATTTTTTACCTCCTAACCTCCTAATCCTTTAACCGCAAAACTAAACATAACATAAAAACGAAATGGCAACAACAAACAATCATAATCGTACACGTTCGCGTTGGGGCATGTGCTTGAACGACACGTGTGAAAAGAGCAAAAATCACGAACGCATTGAAATCGTAGGACGCAAGGACTTCGTATGCCCTGAGTGTGGCAAACCTTTGAAGGAATGTCCTCCTCCTACATCAACTCCTTGGGGCAAGTATGTAGCCATTGCAGCTGCAGTGCTTGTTCTCGGTGGTGGCGGAGCCTACTTCGCGCTTTCTGGCAATGAGAAATCTGCAAAGTCTCTTGCTACTGACCAAACGCCTGAGACTACGGAGAAACCTGCTGTTGACTCTGCAGCAGTGGCGCAAGCTGAAAAGGATACAATGCCTGCGGCAACACCTGCTACAACAGACAATGTTCCAACTGAACAGACAGAACCCGCTAAGCCCGAAGAAAAGGTGAATACACCGAAGACCGTAGAAAAAGCGAAGGGCACAGGAACGACTAAAAATCCTCAACCCGTCAATCGACCTTATGGCACCGTGCGTGTAGCTTATGGCTCTTACACGGGCGACTTGCGTAATGGCAAGCCTCATGGTCATGGCACGGTGAAGTTCTCAACTACTTATACCATCAATTCTTCTATCGTAGCTCATGCAGGAGATAGCTATGAGGGAGAGTTCCGCGATGGACGCATCTCAGGTGGACCCGGTTATTGGTCACACGATGGTGACAAAAAGTACGTTAATCCTTAAGCTAAAAGTTAGATCGCGTGTTTGGAGGTTATGGGACTTCAAAGTCTCATAACCTTGTAACCTTTAACATTACTCCCTCATTTTTTAAAAAAAAGTTATGCGAAAGGTAGTATTTCTGTTCATGTTCTTTGCTGCTACGTTACAAGGTGTAGCGAAATTGCGCTATCATAGCGAATTGTTACAACGCATGGCTAAGGCCACGGCTTTGTCTTTGCCTGACTCTTTGGGGGTTATGACGGACAATGATTCCACTTGGCAGTATAAGGGGCGTCAGTTGAGAGTGCGCACTAATGCTTTGGGCGATGTGAGCCATATCGGCTACAAAATCTTCCATAATCAAATCGTTGCGCTTTATGAAAACCAAGCCCTATTCGACTTCCTCGAACGTTACTTTTTGGAACTTGACCTTCATCTAGACGGAAAGACTACGCAACAACGCATGGACGTTGACCGTGTAGTGGTGAAGGAGGGGAGTGTGTCGATGATGACACGGGTGAAGGAGACCGATCCCTTGTCTATCAACTATACGCCGCGACGACTGTATACGGTTACGTGGCAAGTTGGTGGCAGGCCACTGACGCTATCGTTTCCTACCGACTGTCAGTTGATGACGGGTTGTAATGCCATAGAACTTGAAAACATCTTTTCGAGAGATGTGCAACGTATGCCTCTGTGCGTTGACATGGGCGAGGCACTCGCCCCATGGGCGCAAGTGCATGAGGAAAGTTCAGGTCAACTTAAGCAAAAGAATTATGGCTCTTATCTGAGCCACCTCATTGGCAGTCGAATTTATCTGCGCATGCACGATTCGCAGTGGCAACCCGATGTTAGTCCTCGTAGCCCCGTACGTTCGGTGTGTACGATGATGTTGACGGGATATTCTTCCAAGCAGATACCTCTCGACTTAGTGGTCGATCGTTATGGTTATCGCCATGAGAAGTTGCACGTTACTCTCCAACAAATGTTGGCCTATTTCCGTTCAGAGGATTGTCGCGTTTATATTGGCATAAAGGAGAAAACGAATAATCAGTTGACAGGGACTCTCTTTGTGTTGAACGAAAAGTTGGGCTATAACCATGTAATCCCTTTCACCTTCCCCTTATCTCTTCTCAGTGGCGACATTTCTGTACCATTAACGGCCAAAGTCTATGCCTATATCCCATTGCAAAATGTGACAGAGAAGTTCTTTGAAATTACTGACTACAAAGATCCTAACTATGAGAATTAAAACTTTCGCATTGGCTTTTCCTTTGTTCTTCACCTCACTCTGTGCAGTGGGACAGGAAGTAACAGACGTTAAAAGCCAAATAAATCAGATAAAGAAGAATACTTCGGACTATATATATGCTGAAATTACGGCTACCACTGAGCCAGATGCAAAGATGTTGGCCGAGGACTTGCTCTATGAAGAGATAAACAAATGGGCTGCCACGCAACAGAACTTGCAAGCATCGCAAAAGTTTTTAGTCAATAATAAGACAAGCTGCATTACGACGCTCTCAACAACGCGAGGCAATATGTTTCGCTGCTTTATGTACATTCGCAAGAGCGATATACAAAATGCTAATAATGCTGATTTGGTAGAGAATACGAGCTTAAAGTCCGATAGATCTACTACTGTGCAAACTTCTACTACAGCTCAGTCAGACTCCATTTCGCAGACATCTGCTGCAGCTCAACCGGACTCCACTTTGCAGACTGCTACAACGTCCGTTCCTATTCAGTCAGAGGCTGAGGCTCAGTCCGTTTCCACATCACAGCCAGTTACTGCGGCTCAACCCGTAGTAGAAGAACCTACGATAAAGGAGGAGAAAGTGGTTACGCAAAGCCGTACGCAGGACGTTACCGAAACGGGTAGTCGTTCGCTTTATCCACAAGTAGTAAAAACATTGGCCACTCTTCGCACCTACAGTGACATGATAGCCAAAGCGCAAGCATACAAAACCTTGGGCGAGATTGTAGAACTTGTTACGAATAAATTCCCCGAAAGCATCGAACAGTACTATTTAGTAATTTATGATCAGCAGGGTCGTGTACAAGCACTGCTTACTCCAGGTATGCAACGTGTCAACGTATGTACGGGCAATGACGATTCTGAAAAGAACTATCATGGCTGCAAGGCTTTCGCATTTAAAGTAAAATAAATATGTAAGGGGGAACTTGAACGTTTCTTTTACACTTTCTTCTCCCCTTTAATCTAACATATCGAATTTGAAAAAGATGAATTATTTAAAGCAAATCGTGCTCACCCTTTTATTGCTTTTCTGTGCTACCACGATGAGGGCTGTAGATGTCGTGTTTACCACTGACGAGGGAGTAAATCATACATCGGCTATAGAAAATGCAGAGCGCAATCTGGCCAAATTATTGACTGAGATAAATCGAGCACAAGAAGCCAATGAAGACGTGTCGGTAAAGAATATGGCCATGGACGAGTTTTCAAAGAAGTCATTGGTGCGTATATGGGCTGTTACTCCTTTCTATTGTGACGACGACGAGGTGGTAGATCGCTTGTGGATATTTAAGAATGGTACGATGATGGCCAGCCACATTCCCCTTATCATTACGCCTAAAGATGAGGACTTTGGTAACGGCACCTATCAAGAGGCCGTTGTTGAATTTGACCGTAGTGGCAACATTACCGACTTCCGCTTTGCCCTTGATGCGCAAACCGCTGAAAGTATGGAACGCTGTGGCGATGTAGCCAGCAAAGAGCAACGTATGATAATTCTGCAATATGTAGAGCGTTTCCGTACAGCTTATAATCAGAAGGATATCAACACCATTGAAAAGATGTTTAGTGACGATGCCCTTATCATTACGGGTAAGGTGATTATTGCGCGCCAAGGTACGGACCAGTTTAGCTTTAAGCCCAAAGTGCAGTATACCAAGCAAAATAAAGCACAATATATTAGCAACTTGCGTCGTGCTTTCTTACGCAATAAGTGGATAGACATCAAGTTCTCACAGATTGGTGAGAATGGCGAGACCTCTGGTTGCTCAGGTATTACGCGTTCACGTAAGAATAAGAATATGTTTGGTGTGCGTATGCGCCAGTCATGGAAGTCAAGCAATTATAGTGATGAGGGCTATCTTTTCCTCCTTTGGGAATTCCCCGAAAATGGTGGCGATCCCATTATTCATGTGCGCACATGGCAACCCGAATACGTCGGTGGTCAGCGTCAAAAGCCCGATGAAAGTATTACTACGCTGGGTGGCTTCGACTTGTAAGATGTGAATATCTCACTAATAAACGATATAAAAGTTCACATGAAACGTTTGATTTTAGCCTTTTGGCTACTTCTATTGCCGATTATAGGTTGGGCGCAGTCCAAATATATCTCTTATTCGCCCATGGGGCAAGAAGACAGAGCAACGGCCAACCCTACAGAATGTGGTGTGCTTCTACTCTCGCAACATGCTGACCTCGTTATTACGCTTACCAACACCAAAGATTACTCCATCACACGATTGGGTAAGCGCCAACTGGGGTATTACGAATACGAAGTGCTTGTCAATATGGCTTCCACTCCTAACCCTACACTCGAAATTGGGCGGCGAGGTGATGTCAATTTCACCAAGTTTACCATGACCCTGCGTAAGGGAGTGTTGCGTGCCTATTTGATAGAGGAAGTAGGCACCCCTATCTTTATGGAGTCGCAAAATAAGGGCAATGACATTGTTCCTAACGAAAAGTTGGCAGAAGTAGAGGTTAGTTCAACGATTGCAGGGTTGAATGTAAATGTTCACCCTGACCTTCATGCCTCTATCACTACGAAAGACAAATTGGGTGATGCTTCGATTAAGATTACTACGATACAAATCCCCATAGCCAATATTCGTCAACCACAAGAGCACTTGGCACAGCTCGAACGCGAATATCGTGAACGCAATGCTGCGCTCAATGAAAAGAGTAGCGATGCAGACTTCGAACGCGTTGACCAGCTTGAGACTGCAATTAATAAGCAGAGAGAACTCATGAATAGCCTTTTTGCTATTGATGTGTCAGGTCCTGAGACGAACCACTTGAGCATTGATGTTAGCGAGTTGCAACCTCGTGTAAAGATGCGCTATGGCGTATTACAGCTTCGTACCGTTGTGCGTGAACACGTGTCGAAGTGTGCTGGTTTCCTCGAAGAGGGTAGCCGCCTTTATGCTTTGCGCAACTATGATGATGCACGCCGAGCCTTCGCACAAGCATTGACTGCCAAAGATGCACCTAATAGCTTGAAGCCTACGATACAAGCCAATATAGACGATTGCGATAGTTGTTCGCTCTACACACGATATACAACGGCTTCGCTTACCAAACTCAAGCGTTTGAAGGAAGCGGGTAATGTCAGTCAAGCCGATGTGGCCGAATACTATTCTGCTGCGGTAGAATATCTCAAGGTGCTTGATAAATACAACCCTTGTGAATACTATGCCAAGTCAATCACAGCGCTCGAAACGTTTATCAAAGATATGCCTTTCACGCTACGCTTTAATGTCGTTCACTTAACGGCCAATCGCGTGAGCGTAGGCGAAGGAGGCCCCTTTGCGGGCGTTGAAGTGTGGGCTTATAGTGGTAGTAAAACTCCTTCCCCTCAAAGTTATGAGTCGCCCCGTAAGTTTCGCAAGTTCATGAAAGAGCAAGGTGCAAAGTTTGCGCTACTTGGCGTGACTGATGCTCAAGGCATTGTTGATACCGAGATGCGCCGTACTGCGCTCCCTCGCGGTTTCTTCCTTTTGCCCGCTAATGACAATGTGAAGGTGCGCATCTTCTACAAAGATGCTGAAGACGTCATGAGCCAAGCGCAAGGTACTTTCGTTAAACGTCAGTTTCGTGTAAAACTTTATCATAAATAATTTTTAAATCAATAGGTATATGTTTAAGTCATTCTTATCAAAAGCACTGTTAGTCATTCTGATGGGTGCAGGTATGTGTACGGCTGAGGCTTCTGCCCAAGGCTTCTTGAAGAAGGCAAAAGCGGCAGTAAGTAGTGTCACTTCATCGTCTTCAGATGCCACAACAACAGCAGCTGACACAACATCAAACAAACTGAATAAAGATGATATTCCCGTCTATCATTGTGAAATGGTCTATTTGAAGGACGAGGCTGGCAATGATGTACTCAACGCAGACGGTACGAAGGCTTATCGTGTTTATTTGGTTAACCAAAAGGGACAAAAGATAACGTCAGAGGCTGCTGCAGCCCAGAGTAAGCAAATCAATAAGGCTATTCTTACCATTGCTGGTAAGGTAGGTTTGGGCGCGGGTATTGGTGCCTTATCAGGTGGTGGTAAGGGTGCCTTAGTTGGCGTAGCTACGGGACTTGGCATGAGCGTAAGTGATATTATGCTTATTGTGAAGCTCAAGAAGGATATTAACAAACAAAAGAAAGTATTGGAAGCTTATCAAAAGTCATTCGACGAAGAAGGCAAACCCCTTGATGCTTCTGTCGACCCTGCCAAGATTAAGGACCTCTCGATTGATACCAAGAATGCCGTGAGCGATACGGCTGAGAAGTTGAAAGGCGAGCTTCTTACCGAAGCTCCTACCAACGAGAGTATTGATGCCCTCATTGGCGCTGTCACGAAGGGATAATACTTAACCGCACGTTTGTTTACGAAAATAGCTCAGCAAAAGGAGGTTGATGTCCTTTTACTGAGCTATTCTTTTGTATGTTGAACAAGTTAAGCCAGTGTTCAAAATTATTATGAACACTTACTTACTCTATACCAAGTGCTTGATGTTCTCTTCCTTATCCCCAGGAAGGAGGTCGATAACGGGAACTTCAACCATGGTGTAGCAACCAGGACGTTGTAGCATGGCAGCACGTGCTACACATACTAAAACTTGACCTGTGAGGGCAGGGTTGTTGATCTTCATATTGAAGTCGAAGAGCTGGTTCTGCGTAATGCCGCTTACGCCCTTGCGAGTGAGGTGGACACCATGGCCCATATCGATTACATCGTCGACAGAGGGAACGAGGTTGACGTGTGTCTCGTCAGATGCAAAGTAAGGATCAGCCTTGATAGCAGCTGCAACCTTCTCGAAGTCATATCCATCTTCGATTTCGATATATACCATGCGGCGGTGAATGCCTTGACCTGTAGGAATTGTCATTGAGAGTGCTTTCTTTACACCTTCAATGGCTTTAACGGCTACGGTGTGGCCCATTGACATGCCTGGGCCGAAGTTGGTGTAAGTGATGCCCTTAGGAGCAATGGCTTGTAACAAAGTGCGAACGACAGAGTCAGAACCTGGATCCCAACCTGCTGAGATGATGCTTACAGCACCATGTTCCTTAGCTACTGCATCGAGTGAGCGGCGAAGGTCTACAATCTGTGTATGAATGTCGAAGCTATCAACTGTATTAATGCCTAAAGCGAGAATGTCTTTTGCGTATTCTTCAACCTTGCGAGTTGGAGTAGCAAGTACGGCTACGTCAACGTCTTTCAATTCACGTATATTCTTTACCACATCATACTTCTTCAACTCTTCGGGGCAATCTTCGGCACCCTTGCGGCGTACAATACCTGCTACTTCAAAGTCGGGAGCGGCTTCAAGAGCTTGAAGAGTGTAACGGCCAATGTTGCCATAACCCACAATTGCTGCGCGTATCTTTTTCATTGTCTTATCTTAAATAACTAATAGGTTTTGTTTAAAATCGCTGCGAAGTTAGTTATTTTTTAGCTGAAATATTTTCTTTTTGTCAGGAAATTAGCGATTATTTTACAATTTGTTTATTTCCACCGAATGCGTTTGATAATGATGCGGCCTTTGCGTATAACTTTGGTGTTGGATAGTGCATTGCGGAGTTTGCTATCGAGTATAATCAGCGTTACAGAGAAGAGTATCAGTGCAATGCCGAGGGCAATGCGTGGCGTAAGCACTTCGTCAAAGATAAGTATGCCTAAGACGGCTGCGGTGACAGGCTCGAGTGCTCCCATAATGGCGGTGGGCGTTGAGCCTATGCACTGAATGGCCATGGCCATAAATACTAATGAAATGACCGTAGGCACTAAGCCTAACATAATTGCCATTATCCAATCAATGGGGGCATGGAGAGGTTGCAATTCGCCTGTAGGGGTGAATAAGGCATAAAGAGTGAGACATACTAAGCAACTTGTCATGGCGTAAAAGGTAAGCTTTACACTTGACATTACAATGCCGCTGCGATTGACAATGATAATGTAGAAGGCATAAGTAAGTGCGGAGACTAAGATGAGTGCGATGCCTGCTAAAGCAATGGGGCGTCCAGAATCGTCTTTGTATAATAATGCGATGCCGCCAACGGTGAGTACGATGGCGGTGAGTGAAGGCCATTTTAGCCGTTCTTTAAAGAGTAAGGCCATGAGTATGGCGGTAAACACTGGATAGGCAAAGACAAGCGTTGCTGCTACCCCTGCCGACATGTAATAGAAGCTTAAGAAGTAGGTAAGTGATGATACGGCAAATACAATGCCTAACAGCGAGAGTACGCCTGCTTCGCGTCGAGTGATAGCAAAACTCTTGCGTTGTAAAGCCATTAAACTCGCTAATAATATGGAGCCAAATAAAAAGCGGTAGAATAGTACGCTATTGGAGTTGAAACCGTCACGATATAGTATTTTGGCGCATATAGGGTTTACCCCATAGCTTACAGCTGCGATGAGTCCGTATAAGTAACCTTTGGCTTGAGTAGAAAGTTGCATGTCTCTGGTTTTTAATTCGTTGCAAAAGTACAATAAAATATTTTTTTGAAAAAAGTAGGCTAAAGGTTTGTTAGTTAAATAAAAAGTTGTACTTTTGCACTCGCAATTCGGGGTGTAGCTCAGCCCGGTTAGAGTACGCGTCTGGGGGGCGTGTGGTCGCTGGTTCGAATCCAGTCACCCCGACTGAATTGTAAGGCAGTTAGTCAGCAATGATTAACTGCCTTTTTTATTTGAAATAATGTGTATGAAGAAACTGATAAACTTGCCTAATTGAGGGTGCGCAAGCTAACCTGGGGGCGACGCGTCCCCGCGTCGGCATTTGTTAGTCAAGGCT
>ERZ1027238.54-NODE-54-length-36907-cov-66.336264_pt1 | contig 36907 bp, 52 predicted proteins | sample MGYA00519477_ERZ1027238 | MGnify/ENA primary metagenome ERZ1027238 (study PRJEB26926, sample SAMN06164638) | human gut metagenome | biome: ENVO:00009003; feature: ENVO:2100002; material: ENVO:00002003 | host: Homo sapiens | place: USA | collected 2012 ...
CATTAGAGACTTGAGCGGTAATAAGCCTGGCAGTAGTCTTGACATCAAGTCAAATGGTCAGATAGTAATTATAGATGACATCGAATAGAGCAAAGCTTTCTGACATTATAGGCCCAGCGTTCTATGATCTTCATAAATACGTTAAGACTAATGCATATACGCATTACTGGCTTAAAGGTGGACGTGGTTCCTTAAAATCTTCTTTCATTGGTACAGAGATTCCTCTAGGGATTATGAGAGATGCGAAGCGTGGTGTAATGAGTAATGCCGTTGTTATCAGACGTGTAAAGGACACTTTAAGGGGTTCAGTCTACGAACAGATTAAATGGGGCATATTCATGCTGAAGGCTGAAGAAGATTGGGATATACCTGAATCTAAGCTGCAGATGACATACAGGCCGACAGGACAACAGATAATATTCAAAGGTGCTGACAATCCTAAGAAGTTGAAATCTATCAAGGTGTTTGTCGGCTATGTTAAATACGTATGGTATGAAGAATGCGACGAATTTGAGACTTATGACAAGATAACCAATATTAATCAGTCGCTTCTGCGTGGTGGACATGAGTATTGTGTCTTTTATTCTTTCAACCCTCCTGAATCACAAAGAAATTGGTGCAACAGGCAAGTTTTAGTAAAAAGAGATGATACATATGTCTCTCATACAACTTACTTACAAGCACCACCTCAGTGGCTTGGGGAGCAGTTCTTGATAGAAGCCAACCACATGAAGGAGACAAAGCCTGATAAGTATAAGCATGACTATTTAGGTGAGGTAACCGGTACAGGTAGCGAGGTTTTCACAAACCTTGATATTAGAGAGATAACTGACGAGGAAATACAGGTATTCGATAGATTAAAAAACGGATTGGACTTTGGTTATGCTGGTGACCCATTAGCATATGTCAAAGCAAACTATGACAAGACGCGCAGGCGTCTTTTTATTTTTGGTGAAGTATACGGAACTAGACTATCCAATGCCAAGGCCGTAAAACTCATAAAAGAGATTAACCCACTCAATAAGCTAGTCACTGCTGATTCAGCTGAGCCAAGAACCATTAATGAATTCAAGTTATTAGGTCTCAATATCATTGGTGCAAAGAAAGGCGCTGACAGTGTAGACAATGGAATAAAGTTCCTTCAGGACTTGGACAAGATAATTATAGATCCTGTTAGATGCCCCAATGCTGCACGTGAATTCAATGACTATGAAATTGAAATGGATAGAGACGGCAACCTTAGAGGGGAGTTCCCCGACAGAAACAACCACACTATAGATGCGGTTAGATATGCTATAGAAAATGAAATCCTTATGAAGAAGGCAAGAGCAGGAAAGAGGAGATTTTAAAAGATGTATTATACTTTCACGATTCCACGAGAAGAATTCGACGAGACAAACATAGACAGAAGCATGATCCTTCGTCTCATTAGCAAGCATTATAGTATTCGTGCTCCTGAGATATTGAAGAATGTCGGCTATTACTTTGGTAAGCATGCCATCATGAGCAGGAAAAAGAAGTTCAAGAACCAGCCGAACAATAAGATCATGGTAAACCATGCTAAAGATATATCAGATACAGCAACGGGCTATTTTCTTTCAAACCCCATCACATTCAAGAAGAATACAGAAGACGGCAATATTGACAAGCTGACAGGTGCTTTCGTTGATGCTGAAACAGATGATACAGATTCATGTAATGCTATCAATATGTCACGTGCTGGTGTCGCTTATGAGTATGTTTACTTATGTGAGCATGAAAGCAAGCTGATGACCAAGACACTTGACCCATTGTCAACATTCAAGGTTTTCGATGCTTCAATTGAACAGCATGAACTATTCAGTGTTTATTATTCTATTGAAAAAGATGATTCTACTGACAGGTTCAATATCATCGCGACAGTAACAACTGAGAACTATGTCACAAGAATCGGAATCACATGCAATGAAGAATTCGAAAAAGGCGAGTTTTCAGAACTAGGTGAGCCTTACCCACATTTCTTAGGTGAGGACCCTATCATTGAGTATAGAAACAACATGGACTGCATTGGAGACTATGAACAGCAGATTTCTCTTATTGATGCATACAATACATTATGCTCTGACAGAATCAACGATAAGGAGCAGTTCATTGACGCAGTGCTTGTTGTCTATGGTGCTCTTTTAGGTGATGACGATGAAGAAGCAACAAAAGCGCTCCAGGCTATCCGTAAGAATGGTGTTATGGAACTTCCTGCTGATGCACGCTCTGAATATCTGACTAGAACATTTGACGAGAATGCGGTGGAAACACTCAAGCGCTCAATAAAGGAAGATATCTATTCACTTTCTCATGTTCCTAATCTGACAGATGAAAACTTTGCTGGCAACAGTTCAGGCATTGCCATTCAATATAAGCTTCTAGCCCTTGAGACCCTCACCAAGACAAAAGAGAGATATTACAAGAAAGGGCTTAAAAAGCGTATAAGAATGTTCTGTACTTACCTCAATCTAAAGGCGATTGCTGCTGATCAGTCAATGATTGAGCCTGTATTTACAAGAGGACTCCCACAGAACCGTCTTGAATTATCACAGATCATTGCAAATCTTAAAGGTGTTGTATCAACTAAGACACTTCTTGCACTCCTTGACTTTGTTTCAAATGTCGATGATGAAATGAAGGAAGTCAAGAAAGAACAACAGGAAGCACTTGAAACACAGAAGCAGTTATTTGATACCGAAAATCAGAATACTCCTCCAGAAGAAGAAACAGAGGAGCATGAGAACGATGATAATGATGATGACAAAGACAAGGAATGATAGTGCTCTATTATGACTAACATTAAAAATATAAAGTACTGGGAGATGCGAGAAGCAAGGAACATGTACAAGGATATGCAGTTGGCTGAGGACTGCGCCAAAGAGTTGAGCGTAATCTATAGCAAGGCTGCAATCTACACTGCCAAACAGATTGAGGGAATATTCAATAGATTCGCTTCAAAGCATCATCTAACAAGAGACGAGGCTATTAATCTTCTTTCAGAGGCTGACAGCAGAAATTTCGAAAAACTGCTTGAAGCATACAAGAATAAGACAGGTGCCCAAAAAAGAGAGGTACTAGCAGAATTGGAAGCCCCAGCATATAAGAATCGTATGAAGAGGCTTGATGATATTAACAAGTCAATTAATAGGCTGATTAATGCCGTAGCATCCAAGGAAAGAGATGCCATAGGGGAGACAATGCGACAGGTCTATGAAAGCAGTTATCACCATGCAGTATATGAAGCTGCAAGAATGAGCGGTCTAGATCTTCAGACAGGCCCCATTGATGAAGGTGCTCTTGAAACCATTCTAAAAAAGAAGTGGTCAGGTCAGAACTATTCTGAAAGAGTATGGAACAATACTCAGAAGGTGGCTGATGCATTAAAAGAGGAACTCATGATAGGAGCACTCACAGGGAAGACTGAAAAGGAAATGACCGATTCAATCAATGAACAGTTCCTATCTGGTAGAAATAAAGCTAGAAGATTAGTAAGAACCGAATCATCATACATTCACAATGAAGCGCACTTCCAGGCTTACAAGGATTACGGCATAGAGGAGTATAGATTTGTTGCAACACTAGACCTTAGAACGTCCCAAATTTGCCGTGAGAGAGACGGAAGTGTATACAGGGTGAATGATAAGAAGATAGGTGTAAACGCTCCTCCGATGCACCCATGGTGCCGTTCTACTACTATTATGAATCTTGATGATGAAACTATGCATAATCTAGAAAGATTTGCAAGGGACCCTGTCACAGGTGAAAGAATGAAGGTTCCAGCGGACGAGACTTATAAAGAGTGGTATCAGAGAATGGTTGAAAAACATGGCGCTGAAGCAATCAACACTGCTGAGAAGTCAACCAAGAATTATTCTAGTGATAAAGAACAATTTCATAGATATAGACGTGTATTAGGAAATGAATTGATTCCAGATACGCTAGAAAAATTTCAAAAGCTAAAGTATAATGATGGTGATAAATTTAATGATTTAAAGTTAAATTATAAAGACCGAAAATTACAAAAAGAAATTGTTGAATCTTATAATTTAACGTTGCGTGAAGGGCAACAAGGGAAACATATTTTAGGACATAACAATTATAGGGAAGGTAAAAGCTATATTGTTGATGCTTCAATGGAAGAAATACAAAAATGTATTTTGGAACATGCGGGAAAGGGTACTATAAATCGCGACAAAAATGGTAATTGGGATAAAACGGAATCTATTGTTGATGATACAATTACTGGATATGTGTTTAGTATTGATAAAACTTGGATAGCAACAAATAAGTTCAAAATACATTACAGCAAAGAAAAAGGAACTCACATGGTTCCTACATTAAAGGGAGTGAAGAAAAAATGACCGAAAGAGAGTTATATAATAGTTTAGGTCAAGAGGTTAAAGTATTCTGTAAGGATGGACAAATTTTGGAGGGTATTGTAGAAGGGTTTGATAATTCTATTGATAACGCTCCTAGAGAAGCATCAATTGATATAAAAATGAAAAATCGATTTCATTGCATTGTGATTTATGCTGATGAAATAGAAAAAATAGAGTTAATCGACAAATAGTCAATTTTTTTCTTTTATACAATCTAAAGGAAGGAGAACAACATGGCAAGAGATGATTATCATGTAATTGTTTATCAGATTCTATCCTACCTGTATATGCAGCTAAAGCATGGGAAGGATATTGATGCATCACTCATAAGACATGACAGTAAATATCTGCAGATCAACAGAAAGTACTGGACTTATGTCATTGTGAATCTATTGAATGATGGATATATCAGTGGGATAGTAATTGACCAGGATATAGACGAAAACATTGATATATACAATCTTGATAAATGTGAGATTACGCCAAAAGGCATAGAATACCTTACTGATAATTCAACTATTGAAAAAGCCAAGCGATTTATGAAAGACTTGAAAGACATATTACCGTTCGTATAAGCCGACTGTTTAGTCGGTTTTTATTTTGCTCAATTTCAAGAAAGGAGAACCATATGGCTGAAGGATTGAAACCACATCATCACCAGTACTTTGAGTATGACTGTAAAAGTCATTTTGACAGCCGTAGGCACGTCATTGTTAAGAAGGTGACATATATGTGCATGATATGCGGAAAACTCTCTCACGAGACATATGAGGAGTACTGTCCGCCTCCCAAGGAAAGAAAACCTAAAGCATTGATGAAATACAGAAGCAGACAGAAGAGCGGTTGATGTTCTTCTTTTTTTCTGTTTGTCCATAACTTGCATATGACACTAAAAGGTGCATGGATATAACAGTCATACGGACTATAAACGGAGGTATTTAATTATGGAATACGTTAAGAATATGATGCCTTTAAACCTTCAGCTTTTTGCAGAAGAAGGGGAAGAAAAGACAGGCGATGAAGGGAATCCCGATGATGCGCAGTCAGGTGAACCGGAAGATGATAAATCTAAAGTGACAACACTCACAGAGGATGATGTAAACAGAATCGTCAAGCAGAGACTTGCCCGTGAAAAAAAGAAGTGGGAGAAGGATCATACAGAAGCCGAAAGACTTCAAAAGATGACAGATGATGAAAAGAAGCAGTATGAGGAAGACAAGAGAAAAGAAGACCTAGACAATAGAGAAGCAGCAATTACTCGTAGAGAACTGACTGCAGTTGCTAAGGAACAGCTTAATGCTGCAGGAGTACCAGCAGACATGGCTGACTTCATCGACTACACTGATGCTGATACAGTGAACGAATCTGTCAAAAGACTCTCTAAAGCATTCAAGGGAGCAGTTCAGCAGTCAGTTGATGACCGATTGAAAGGGAAAGCACCTTTAGACAAGGCAAAAAACAATGTATTGACTGCTGAGGAAGAGGATGCAAGAAAGGCATTCGCGAATGCACTTAAATTTTAGAAAAGAGGTATAGAACATGGCAATTAACACATTACAGTATTCAACTATTTTTCAGACTGAACTAGATAAGCAGATGGAGCATCTCACTCTTACATCATGGATGGATGCCAATGCCGGACAGATTAAGTATGACGGTGGTGCAGAGGTAAAAATCCCTAAGATGTCATTAGTGGGCTTAGGAGACTATAACAGAGATGAAGGATATAAACAGGGTGCTGTCACTCTTGAATATGAAACATTCAAAATGACACAGGACCGTGGAAGAAAGTTCCTTCTTGATGCAATGGATGTAAATGAAACTAACTTTGTGGCATCTGCTGGCACTGTCATGGGAGAATTCCAGCGTTTACATGTTGCCCCTGAAGTAGATGCTTACCGTATTTCTAAGGTTGTTTCTGATGTTACAGCAAAGAAATCAGCAAACATCCTAACAACTGCACTGACTGAACAGAATATTCTTTCTGAATTAGAAAAGGCAGCGGATACTATCCGTGATAAAGGATATCAGGGCGATATCATCTGTCATATTACATATGACACTTTAAGATTATTAAAGGAAAAGATGGTAAACAGCAACCTTACATCAGGTAAATTAACTATTGGAAATATCACATTAGACATCTATAAGCTTGATGAAATCACATTCATTCCTACACCAAAGAACAGAATGTATTCAGCTATCAAGGTTGATGCTGGAGCAACAAAAGACGCAGGTGGATATACAAAGGGTGAAACTGCTAAGAATGTAAACTTCTTAATGGCGCCAATCAATAGTGTTATCGGTGTTACTAAACAGGATAAGACAAGAGTATTTGACCCTGATACTAACCAGGATGCAAATGCTTGGCAGATTGACTATAGAAGATATCATGACTGCTGGGAAAAGGACAACATGCTTGACCTAATCATTGCTAACGTCTCAGCTGATGCATAATGATCATTGTAAAAAGAATCAACGTTGAAAGGGCCATCCATGAGGATGACCTTCAGCGTTATCTTGACCAGGAATATCGTGTCATTGAAGACAAGAAGAATGATGAAGATACTCCTGTAGAAAACAATGAAGTGACGGACCTCAACGATATGACTGTTGACCAGTTAAAGACTATTGCAAAGGAAAAGGGCGTTAGCGGATATTCTAGTCTTGTTAAAAAGGAATTGGTCGCAGTTCTCACTAAGATGCAGGAGGAGTAATCTATGGATCTAGTTGAGATTGTTGCTGAAAGAACAGGAACGAGTCAGGAGCGTGCAAAAATCTATGTTGAAATGGCAAAACAGCGTGCTCTTGCACATACAAACCGCACTGTATACATCACTGCAATGGATTTCTGTGTGGCTGATCTAGCATGTGCCATGTACTTCAGAGAGGGCATGGTCGGAGAATCATCACATTCAGAAGGTGGCATCACATCTACTTTTCAGTCATCCACTTTTGAAGATATTCTCTCAACTCTCAACAACCTGAGACTGATTCGTGCAGGAGGAATCGTTCACGAAAAGAAGCCGGAGGAGAACCAATGAGACTTTCAGCGCTTAAGAACTATCTTGTATATGAGCCTGTCATCGAAAAAGATGGTGAAGGTGTCACTACTGAAAAGTGGATCAAGAGAAAATCAATGCTTCTTGAGATATGGCCTGCATCCGGTAAGTTACAGGCTGAAATGTATGGGGAGAGACTGAACTACATTCTTAATATGATTCTTCCCAAGGATAAGGATGATGATTTCAGACTCACTGAAAAGTGGGGCGTGAATGTCTATAATCAGTCAATCAATGAACCGGATTATAGGATCATCAGCATGAAGGAATATAACAGACACTATCTCTATGAACTGGAGAAGATTATTAAATGAGCCTCAATGGTGCTAATGAATTATTTAGAAAGCTTCGTGCTATAGATGCCGTTCTTGAGAATCCAGAACAGGTTCTTGGAAAGGCTGCGGAAACAATCAGAAGTGGTTGCGTTCTTGAGTGTCCTGTTAATGATGGTGAATTAAGAAATTCCATTAAGACAAGAGTTGAAGGCGACAAGGGATATGTTTATACAAATAAGGCATATGCTCAATATGTTGAATTCGGAACAGGTCGAAAAGGTGCAGCAGATCATGCTGGAATATCTCCATATGCACATCCTTCTTATACTATGGAACCTTGGTGGATTCCGGAAGATAAGCTATCAGAAAGTGCGATAAAGCATTATCATTGGGTAGTTATTGAGGTTGATGGAAAGAGATATTACAGGTCGGATGGACAGCCTGCACAGCCATTCATGTACCAGGGAGCAAAGAAGACTGAAAAGAAAGCAGTGAAGGATGCTGGTATAGTAATCAGCCAGTTAATTGAAAAGGATTAAAAGCATATGATCAACATTAAAGATAAAGTATATAAGGCTCTGACAGATGAAGGCCTTGAAGTCACTGATATCTATCCTAAGGACTGGGTTAAGCTTCCAGCAGTTCAGTATGTTGAGGAAGATAACAGCGTGGCAGAATGGACGGACGACAAGGAGCAGACATCACATGTCCTTTACAGAATCGAAATCTGGGATACTAAGAGCACATCGGGTACAGCCTTGAAAGTTGATAAGGCATTATCAGCAATGGGGCTAAAGAGAGTATCATGCAGAGATATTGATGATGCATCAGGACTTAGACACAAGAAAATGAGTTATGAAGCATATTATGATAGTGATTACATCTATCATGGTATGTAAATGATAAGGAGGAATTATATAATGCTAGCAAATGGCGCTAAATTATCTTATGACAAGACAAACAATGGAACTTCTTTTACTGACCTTCCAGGGTTAAAGAAGATTCCTGATATGGGTATTGAAAAAGAAAAAGTTGAAAACTCTTCACTTGATGATGCAGTTAAGGTCTATGAGTTTGGTATCGGAGACCCTGGAGACCTTGAATATACATTCAAGTATGACAACAGCAAAGCAACATCTTCATACAGATTAATGAGGGAACTAGAAAAAACAGGGGCTACCGCAATGTTCAAGGAAACATTGAAGGACGGCACTACAACTACATTCTCAGGACAGGTCACTGTTAAAAGAGCGGGCGGTGGTGTCAATGATGCTATTGAATTCACTGTTGCAATCGCATTACAGTCTGAACTCACTATTACTGATCCAACAGAAGTAGCAGCATAGAAAGGAAGATATAGATAAATGGCAGAAAAAGCAAAAAGAAAACCGTTCATTATTTGGAAAATCGGTGAAGAAGAATACAAATTAAAACTAACAACAGGAGAAATCTCTAGACTAGAACAGATGTATGGTGGAAGTCTTATCAACCTTCTTAATACAGAAACAGGCATGACACCATTATGTACTATGTTAGACATCACCCATGGTGGTCTTCAGAAATTCAACAGCAACATCGACAGAAGCGATGTGAATGATATGTTTGATAGATACATCGATGAAGGTGGCTCACAGACAGAGTTCCTTAGTGATGTTCTTATTCCATTGTTCCAGGTATCGGGTTTTTTCTCTGGGGCTCTCGAAACGAAAATGGAAAAGGAAATGGCGGAAGCCAAGAAGAATCTCTAGAAGATATCCTGATTACAGATTACATATACAAGGCGGTCTATGATCCAGCGCTTGATGCTGGAGTAGACCCCTTTTCATTTTGGAATTATTCGTTAGATGAGCTATACGATATTATTTCAGCGCATGAAAGAAAGAAAAAAGAAATGGTGCGACAGGAAGCGATATCTCTTCAGATACAGGCCCTTCAGATAAGGGATTGTATTTCTGCTGTCCTTAACGGCAAGGATGATTCATTCACTCCTGCACAATTGTGGGACTTCTATCCTTCACTTTTTGAAGAGGACAGGAAAGAGTTTGAAAAAGAGAGGGAAAGAAAAGAGGTCGCAAACGCTAGATCTTCTCGTATTGCCTTCAGTAGAAGACATAATGAAGCACTAAGAAAAAGAAAGGCGGTGATGCAGAATGACGGTAGAGGAACTGCAGATAGTAATATCTGCTCAGACGAAATCAGCGAAATCAGAACTGAACAGCGTGAAGAATGAAGTCACCGGCCTAAAGAATCATGTTGATAAGGTCACAGGATCAATTGGCAATTCATTCAAGAGTATCCGCAATATTGTGGCGGGTCTTGGTATTGCTTCTCTGATTAAATCAACGATATTAGGTAATGTTGATGCTGCAATCAAGAGAGTTGATACTCTTAGCAATTACAGCCGTGTGATGTCGAATCTAGGCGTTGGCAGTGTTCAAGCGAATGCATCTGTACAGAAACTAAGCAATAAGCTTATTGGGCTCCCAACAACCCTAGACGATGCATCGGGCGCAGTACAGAGATTCACATCAGTGAATAGTAATATCTCTAGATCAACAGATATGTTCCTTGCACTAAATAATGCTATTCTAGCAGGCGGTGCAAGTTCTGAGATACAGAAATCAGCACTTGAACAGTTGTCACAGTCATATGCCAAGGGTAAACCGGATATGTTCGAATGGCGTTCAGCGATGACTGCAATGCCTGCACAGATGAAACAGGTGGCTGAGGCCATGGGCTTTGTAAATGCTTCCGCACTAGGTGAGGCTTTAAGAAACGGAACGGTATCAATGGACCAGTTCATGGATACAATTATGAAGTTAAATACACAGGGCATTAACGGCTATCAGTCATTCGAGGAACAGGCAAGAAATGCAACAGGTGGAATTGCTACATCAATCGCTAATATGAGAACAGCTATTGTTAGATGTATGTCAGATGTAATGAACACAATTGGACAGTCTAATATTGCTGGATTCTTTACCAATATTGCAAAGGCAATTAATTCCTGCGTTCCATATGTTGTTGCATTCACTAAAGTTGTTATGGTCGCCGTTGGGTATCTGACGGCACTGTTTGGTGGCAAGTCAAAGAAGTTGAGTTCTTCTTTTGGTGGAGTGTCAAACAATGCTAAGAAGGCAGCAGGAAACACAGGGACTCTTGCAAAGAATATGAACGATGCTTCCGACAGTTCGCAGAAGCTTTCTAAAGGCGCAGGTGGAACAGGAAGCGGATTAAAAAAGGCAGCAGGTAATGCTTCTAAACTCAAGAAGGAATTGAAAGGAGCTCTTGCTGGATTCGATGCAATCAATAACATCAATTCAAGCAATGGTTCAAGTGATCCGTCTTCAGGTGGCTCAGGTGGTTCGGGCGGTGCTGGTGGTTCCGGTGGTGATATCGGCGGATTCAGCATGGATGACAGCGGCGCAGAAGAACAGAAAGGGCTTCTTGAAGAAGTAGATAAGCAGTTAGAAGAAATCAAGAAGAAGGTTGCTGAATTCTTCCAGCCTTTAAAGCAGTCATGGGATAAGTTTGGTGCGCCGATGATTGCAGCTGCAGTATATGCATTTAATGGTGTCAAGAATCTTCTTATGGAAATCGGCAAGTCAATGTATACAGTGTGGGAAAACGGCACAGGTGCAAAGACTGTCGAACTGATATTGAAGATATTCACTAACATCTTCAAGATAATTGGCAATATCTCTCAAGGACTGGCCGATGCATGGAACACAGCAGGCCTAGGTGATTCAATCATCCAGCATTTATGGAATATATTTAACTCTATATTGAAGATCATCAATGAGATTCTGAAAATTGTGAGAGATGTTACTAAAGCGATTGACTGGACTGCTGTATTAGGTGCAGTGGATGTGGTTCTTATTATCATTGATGGGTTATTCTCTTTCATAGCAGATAATGTAGGTCGTATTCTTGGCATACTCTCAGTTATTGCGGGATTATCATTATTTTCTACTCTTGCTGGAATTCTTGGTACTGTTATCACACAGATACAGCTTGCAGTAGGAGTATTTTCAGGTTGGGCATCACTTGCAACTGCATTGAGCGGTGCATTTGGAATTCTTCCACAGATATTCGCATCTATTGTAATGGCGGTGAATCCTGTAAATGTCATCATAGGGGCAGTCATTGCTACAGTGGTAGACTTATGGCAGAAGAGTAAGAGTTTCAGAGATGACATAGTAAGCATTCTAGGAAATATCGCCACTATTGTTCAGAAGGTATTTCTAAATATTGTGGCACCTATCATTGATACAGTTGGTAAAATCATCATGGATTTTGTGGAAACTGTTCTCAAACCGTTGTGGAACGCATGGGAGAATGTATTCCAGAGCATAATGGGATTATTAAGTGATTTTCTAAAGTTCGCCACACCTATATTCAGCACAATTCTTGATATTCTAGGACCTATATTCAAATTGGCCTTAACACTATTGAGAGGTGTATTTGATATGGTATTTGCTGCAATTAGGGGAATTATTGAACGCGCAGACAAAACAATCTGCGAAAGAGTCAACAATATCAGAGAATTCTTCCGTAATCTAGGTGAATGGATGGAAGGAACTTTCGGTTTCAAATGGAAGAATGTGTTTGAAACGGTTAAGAATGCCGTCAAGGCGTTCAGAGATTACGTGGGTCCTATCATTAATTCATTGGAAGTTGTTTTCTTGGGTCTTACTAGCTTTATCAGTGGTGTATTCTCAAACAACTGGAGAAGAGCGTGGTTTGGTGTCAGACAGATATTTGAGAGCATTACTTCTGGATTAGTAAACATCTTCAAGGCACCATTGAACTTCATGATTGATGGAATCAACAAATTCTTAAGTGGTATCGGCAAGATAAAGATTCCTGACTGGGTTCCGGGTGTCGGTGGAAAAGGATTCTCAATTCCTAGGATTCCTAGACTAGCAAAAGGTGGTATCGTAAGTGCATCCACTATCGCCAATATTGGTGAAGCAGGAACAGAAGCAGTAATACCATTACAGAGAAACACACAGGGACTTGATATGATTGCTGAAAAGATTTCAGAAAGATTATCACTTTCTCAGAATGACGGCACAGGTGCTACCTACGTCATTAAATTAGTGCTTGATGACGGCAGAGTGATCACTAAGATGGTGATTGACAATATCAAGGACTATGAAGCACGCACAGGCAAGCCTGTATTTGACTATTAGGAGGTGGAATAAATGGCAGATGAAGCGAAAATCAAGATAAACGGAACACTTATTCCGACTCCTTCAGAGATTAGCGTAGAAATCAATGATTTAGATTCGGATAGTGTTAGACCTGTATCAACAGGCATCTTAAGAAGAAATAGAATACGTTCTAACATGCTTAAGATTACATGTACATATAAGTTGAATACATTCACAGATGTAATGAATATTCTGAAGGTACTCACTCCGGCAGAGTTCACAGCAGAACTCTACATTCCTGATCATGGTATCAGAGGAACCAAGAAGATGTATGCTTCAAATAAGAAGTACAATTATAAGAGAGTGCAGTCAGGTCTAAAGGCAGATTCATTCTCTTTTTCTCTGATTGAGGTGTGATCATATGCTTATAAAATATGGAGAGACAAATGTAACGGACAGACTTCTTGATTATAAGATGTCTGTCTCTTTTGCTGACTGCCGTATGATAGGCAACGTGCCATCAATTGAACTGACAATGAAGTTTGATAACTATGACGGCATTCTTGACAATATCGACATCAGCAAGTACTGGGAAGTCAAGGAGAATGATGCATCTGATACAAGATACTTCAAGGTGTATGATCAGCCGGAGAAGTACACCAAGGAACTCACTCTCAAGATGTATGACAACAACCATTCTCTTGACAAGGCATACGATACTAAACTGTCTTATCCTGTCGCTATAAAAGACCAGCTAGACGAGATTGAAAGTCTGACTGGTCTTTCTATTATTCGTGAAGGAATACCACAGTATGTTCTTGATAAGAGCGTATCATGGTACGATAACACGATTCTTATAAGAAATTACTTAGGCTGGATTGCGGAACTGTTTGCAGCAAATGTCTATGCAGAGGGGATTGATTCCGTTAGGTTTGTACCAATTGAAAAGAGCGCCTTTGCTGCTACACAGGATTTAACAGATTATGAGAAGAATGAAGTGTATACACTCACAAGAGTATATGCTGAAAATGGGCTCAATCCTCTTTCTAAAGGCGACGAAACAGGAAATACGCTATTTATTGATTCAGCAAATCTATATGCAGATGAACAGAGCATTATAGACAGCATCTATGACAGACTTAAAGGATTGACTTTCAATCAGGTGAAGAATGTCACAATGATATCGATTGATAACCTTCTTCCTGGTGCTCTTGTCAATTATAACAGCAATGAATTCACTTTCTTTGTATCTGATCTAACTGTCAGTTATAAAGGTGGACAGTTTTCTATGTCTACGGTTGACGGCAGTGTGACAACAAAGAATGAAGAAAAGACAGTGAATCGTGTATCTAATACAACACGAATCAGAAAGCTGCAGGTCCAGCAGGACCAGGAATCATTGAAACTGGATATAATCGCAAAGGAACAGGAAGGCATCAATGACAAGATGTCGCAATTAAGCCTGTCCAATGAGAAGATATCACTAAGGGTTTCAGAAGTTGAAGAAAAGGCTGGAGAAGCAATCAAACAGGCACAGGGTTCAGTTAAGAAGTTTGTTTGCGAGTATGCTTCTTCGAATGACGGAACGATTCCACCAGAAACAGGTTGGTCAGAGACTGCACCGACATGGCGTCCAGGATTCTATATATGGCAGAGAACTGCTACGACGATCAACAATACTGTCACATACAGTACACCAGTATGTATAACAGGTGCAAAAGGTGAGGATTCTATATTGTTGTGTATAGAGTCATCAAACGGCACGACGTTCAAGAACAGTGATGTGGCAACTATATTCACAGTGAACATCTATGTGGGTGGAGTTGTGATTGATAACTCTTCAAAATTGAGAGAGACATTTGGAGATAATGCATATCTGCAGTGGTTCATTAAAAGGCATGGAGAGACAGAATTCAGCAAGATCCCATTAGATGATTCAAGACTCAACGATAACGGGTTCATGTTTACTATTTCAGCGAAAGACATTAAATTCAAGGCAGTATTCAACTGCGAATTAAACATTTAGGAGGAAAATTATGGCAATTAAAGCGGTCAATCAGATTGACGTTATCGACTTAACCGATGGTTATTCCGTCGTATTAACTAATGACAACTATACATTCTTAGGTACTACTACTTCTGTAAACGGTACACAGACAACTACTACACAGGTAATGGCATTGTGCGGGAGTGAACAGGTTCCGTGCACAGTAGGGACTATCACATGTCCTACAGGAATTTCAGCAGTATCTGACGGCAAGTCACCAATGCCAACAATCACAGTTACTGCAACATCTGCATTAACTAAGAGTGGCACTATCACTATTCCTATCGTCGTTGATGGTGATATTACAATCAACAAGACATTCAGTTTCTCAATTGCATTCAAAGGTCAGACAGGACAGAATGGTACAAGTGTTACCGTAAGTTCCACTTCTGTAACTTACCAGGTCGGTGCAAGTGGAACTACTAAGCCAACAGGTGAATGGAGCGCTACTGTTCCAAATGTACCGAATGGTCAGTTCCTTTGGACTAAGACAGTAGTCAAGTATTCTGACGGCAAATCAACAGAAGCCTATTCAGTCTCTTATAAAGGTACAAACGGCTCAAATGGTTCAAACGGTACAAGCGTTACTGTAAGTTCAACATCTGTAACATACCAGGCAGGCACAAGCGGCACTACTCCTCCAACAGGAACTTGGAGTACTACAGTGCCTAGCGTGGCAAATGGTCAGTACTTATGGACTAAGACGGTAGTCAACTATTCGGATGGTAAATCTACTGAATCATATTCAGTTTCCTACAAAGGTACAAACGGCACAAATGGGAAGGATGGCTTAGATGCTATCACTATGGCAATCACTTCAAGCGGTGGAACAATCTTCAAGAACACTGCTATCGCTACAACTTTAACTGCTCATGTCTACAAAGGTGGAGTTGAAGTGACTGGCTCTGCGTTATCTGCATTAGGAACCATCAAGTGGTATAAGGACGGTGGAACTACTGCTGTAGCAACAGGTGCGACATACACAATCGGTGCAGGTGATATCACAAACAAGGCAACATTCAGCGCTCAGCTAGAAGGTTAATTATATGGTTAAGGCATCGGCTAGCATGACCCTCGTGAGAGTCAATGATGGCGAGGACGGGCAGGGAATTCGCTCAATCACTCCGGAGTATTACCTATCAGATTCTTCAACACAGATGCCCGATTCAAACAGTAACGGGTGGAAAAGCGTTCCCGATGACTACATTGACAAGCATTATTACTGGGTTAGGTCAAAGATATTATGGGATGATGGAACATATACAACGACCACCCCAGTGCTTGCAAATGACCTAAAGTCAATCATTGATGATTACGACAACAGAATAAACAACATGAACAGTCAGCTGCAGCAGGCGACTAAGGATGCTTCTTCATCTATTGAGCAGACCAAGGCATCCATCTTACAGACAGTATCAGAGAATTATTACAGTGCGGTTGATGGAGCAAACCTTGCTTCTACTGTATCTACTATTCAGCAGACAACAGAAAGCATTCAGATGGGATTTGTAAAGAAAGAAGACTTTGGTTCTCTTTCTGATACTGTATCAAAAAATCAAACTCAGCTGAATACTTATATCAGATTCAATGCAGAAGGCATAGAGATAGGTAAACAGGAATCTGAATTCAAAACCAAACAGACAAACAGCAAGTACTCTATTCTTCAGAACAATGACGAAGTAGCGTACTTTGCTAACAGCAGAATGTATAACTCAAACATCGAAGTTTCTAGTTCACTAAGAATCGGAAACTTCGGATTCATTGTTAACCACGATGGATCTTTAACCTTTAAGAAAGTAGGTGGTGACTGATGGCAACATATGCAACATGCAGTGCATCGTTTGGTGGTGGCAATGGTAATGTCACAATGACAATGACACGAACAGGTGTTAATGTTGACGGAAACTATGATTTATGGACTGCTACACTAACTAAATACTATAAGTGGAATATTAACTCAAGCGCTACTAAATACGGCTCTATGTGGGCTAATGGCGTACTGTTATGGTCTGGTGGAGTGACTATCGGAGGTAGTGGAACAAAAACACTTGCTACCGTTACGAATATCAAGATTCCTCATGACAGCAACGGTAGCAAGCATTTTGATTTCTCGTTCTCACAGGAACTCAAAGTTACACTATCCGGTAATTATGTAGGCAGTGTATCTGCTTCGGGTGGTATCGACTGCGATGTTATTCCGAGAGCGACTAAGCCATATTGTTCTCCAACATCTGTATATTTTGGCAACAGTGTCACAATCAAGACACCTAGAGCGTCATCTGATTTTGGGCACGTAATCACGTACAGCTTTTATGATAAAACTGAACAAATTGCTGATAATCAATGGAATGATGAATTCAAATGGACAGTACCGACTTCACTGATCAGCAAGATGACTAACACGTCATATTCATATATGACATTCAAGGTAGATACATACAATCGTGCCGGAAAGTACATCGGTACTAACTACTGCCGATTGGATTTAGTACTGCCATCGGGCTATGAGCCAACTGTAACAGGAATCACATACACAAATGAAGATGCTGCAATCGCAAAAAGATTCGGAGCATCAACAATTATACAGGGTGTTTCGAAAGTCAAATGCAATGTATCTACCTCAACAAAGAATGGTGCTACAATCACGTACTACCAAAACGAGATTGACGGACAGAGCATACCTGGCCCAAACAGTTTCTTTACGACACAGCCACTCAAGTCTTCTGGTATAGTTGTTCTTAAATCAACGGTTACAGATTCGAGAGGACAGAAGGCTACACTGTCTAAAAACATTAGTGTTACAGAGTGGTGGTCACCAGCAGTCAAGAATGTAACTGCACAGCGCTGGAATGTATCGACTAACAAGGCGGATGATGAAGGTACGGCGGTTAAGATTACTTATTCATTTTCAATCGCACCTGTTGCAAATAAAAATGATAAGTCTGTCATGATCCAGTACAAAAACGGAGAAACATGGACTACTCTTGCAACTTATACAGATTCATACAGTGGCGAGAACAAGGTATATATATCATCTGCTGGCAAGTTCAATACGGATAATGCCTATTCGTTCAGAGTGCTTGTGAAGGATTACTTTACAACGGACGGAGTTGCATCTTATGCTGCAATTTCGCCTTCGTTCAAACTGCTTGATTTTTCGGCTGATGGCAGAGGAATTGGAGTTGGATGCAAGGCAGAGAGTGGTAAGTTAAAGGTGGATATGCCTCTTGAAGCACAGTCATTTAATGGGTATGTGTTCGATTTCGATACAGAGAATCAAGTAGATACGTGGGTTCCCGTGCTCACAGATAAGAAGATACAGCATAAGTATATTGGTTGGTCTGATTGGATCTCTTGTGGAACTAATGCATGTGGTATCACACTGAAATACCGATATAACGACGGATTGAAACTCTGCGAACTGAACTGGAATGGTGTAGTAAATGCTCCAATTGGAGGGAATACGTCGGGATACATGTGGACAGGATTTCCTGCTGATAAGAAACCAAAAGGCAATATTTTCATTCCTGTACCAAACTCTGTTGCAGAAGCTGGGTTAGTCATCAGATATTACCCTTTAACCAACGATATGACAAAAGGCAATTTTACTTTGACTTCGTTAAAGAATAATGTAAACGACGCTTACATTTGTGGCACATTTATTTACTCATATGCTTAAAAAGGAGAAGGAAATATGAAATTATATGATACATCATTGAAATACATGGATGCGATTAACGCAATCGGAGGCACTATTGTAGCGGTATTGACTGCTGCATTAGGCACACATTGGTTTTTATTCGTAGGCTTTTTAACATTAAACATCATCGACTACATCACAGGAATTAGAAAATCTCGTTTAACAGGCAAGGAGAATTCTGCCAAGGGAGTGCGTGGTGTATGGAAAAAGTTAGGTTACTGGCTAATGGTGCTAGTAGCATTCCTTGCATCAGCAATCTTCATTGAAATTGGACAGACAATTAACATCGATTTGACTATCACAACTTATGTGGGATGGTTCACTCTTGCTTCTCTAATTATCAATGAGTTAAGAAGCATCATTGAGAACTTCGTTGAAGCAGGTGATAATGTACCATCTGTTTTAACTAAAGGCTTAGAAGTAGCAGAAAACGCTATCAACAAGGAGAATAACAATGGGTAATGATGAATTTCTAAAGATTGCAGTTGAAGAAGTAAGAAGATATACAAACGAACATCTAGAAGATCCACAGGATTTCGATATCTATGTAGTGTGGGTATGCAAGACACTTCAGAACAATAAGGCATTGCTATCAACTACACTGTTAGACGGAATGTATTTTGAATGTACTTATAACGGAGACAAACAAGAAATGTATCTTGATGCATACCGTAAATTAGAAAATAGATGTATCAAGTGTGAGGTATGAGACATGAAGATATTCATCTCACAGCCTATGAAAGGTTTCTCTGAAGAAGAAATCAGATACAACAGAGAAAAGGCTATAAAAAAAATCAAAAATCTCTATGGTGATGATGCTGAAATTATTGATAGTTTTATCGATGGAGAAGGTACTCCATTATGGTACCTTGGAAAATCTATTGAATTATTATCAACTGCTGATATTGCTTACTTTTTAAAAGGTTGGAATACTGCACGAGGATGCAGAATCGAATACATGTGTGCTGAAAATTATGGAATCGGCACATATCTTGAGGAGGATTAAACAATGGAATTACAAGACACTGTAGAACTTATGAACAGTTCTGATTATAAGGATAGATTTAAGGCAGAATACTGGCAGGCAAAAATCAGATATGACAAGTTAGATGATATGACTGTTAAGTACGAGGCACGTACTTTGACATTCATTCCTAAATGCTCGCTTGACTTATTGAAAGAGCAGAAAAAGCATTTAGGAAATTATATTCGCACTCTAAAGATTAGAGCAGAAATTGAAGGAATTGAATTATAAGAAAGAAGGTATAAAGTATGATTATTAATGTACATGGTGGACATTCTCTTAAATGCAGAGGAGCAACAGGATTATTAGACGAAGTCAATGAAGACAGAAAAGTTAAAAATAAAGTCATTGAGTTGTTAAGAGCAAACGGGCATACAGTATATGACTGTACTGATGATAATGGAAAAGACCAGAATTCTAACCTAAAAGCAATTGTAAATAAGTGTAATGATCATAAGGTTGACTTAGATGTCTCTATTCATCTCAACGCTGGAGGCGGAACAGGTACAGAGGTATATGTCTATAGCGACAACTCAAAAGCCAAAGATGAAGCTGAAAGAATCGTCAAGAATATTTCTAACACTCTAGGTATTAGAAATAGAGGTGTTAAAACATCTACAAAGTTATATGTGTTGAGAAAGACTAATTCTCCAGCACTACTTGTTGAGTGCTGCTTTGTTGACAACGCTATTGATAAAGTGAAATGGAACGCTGACAAGTGCGCAAAGGCAATTGTAGAGGGTATCTTAAATAAGAGTGTTAATGAACACGTTGAAACTCCTACACCTAAGCCACAGAGCAATGCATCTAGTGCTTTAGGCACTTATATGATTACTGCTAGTGATTTAAGTGTCAGAACAGGACCGGGCGCAGGATATAGAAGAAAAACATACAATGAATTAACTAAGAACGCTAAGGCTCACGATTACGACAAGGACGGCTGTCTAAATTATGGCACTCGTGTCACAGTTTCTAAATTCGATGGGGATTGGGCAAAGATTCCAAGTGGTTGGGTTGCGAAAAGATATTTGAAAAAAGTCTAATTCTACTTTTATTCTAAGTATATTCTTAAAGATGTTGACTAAACTCGACTTAATTTCGACTAAATCTCGACTACACAACAATTTATATTCATAAGAAAAGACCAGGGCTATTTGCTCTGGTCCTTTTTTGCTTTCTCTATGTCATCTCTTATAAGTTTTTTAATGTAACCCATTTTAGATTCGACATGATCAAGTTTTTCTAGAATGTCTGCATCTGTTTTCTTATTGAATGCAAGATTAACGCATTTTGTCATCTTTTTTGCATAGTTTGCACTTGCTTTCTTCTGTGCTTCAGTTGACACGGTTATACCTCCCTTAGAATAATTTTGAAATCAAGAATACTAATACTGCAATAAGCCCAATCAATTCGATAGCTTTTAAAATTAATTTTTCCATTGTTTTCTTTGAAAAGTGGTTTTATAATAGTGATAGGAAGAGAGGACAAGCCTCTCAACCTACTTAGTTAAATAGTTTGATTAGAATCAAAATCCAACCAATCAAGGAAATGATTTTAATCACTAGCGCTTCGAATAGGTCCAATATTCGAAGCATTTTTTTTAACTTCTTTTCCACTTTCCTTACCTCCTTTCTTGATTATAGTATATCATAAAATTATACAAATGTCAATGTATATTGATATATTTATGAGAATATTATATAAAAAATATCAGTAAACAATGATAGTTTTTGTGTTTTAATTCTGTTGTTTCTAACACTCAAAATGAGCGTTATAACTTATCAAAAAATAAAAAAATGGCTTATTAAGCCATAAAACTAGAATTATAAGTGAGCGTTAAATAAGTGTTAGAATGAGCGTTATAAATATATGATGCGCCACTATGTAAGTACTAAACTAGTAACGAATCAGTAACAAGAAAAGCCACTCCTTGAAGTGGCTTCCGCAGGTAGGCTCACTTAGAGTGCTTCAACCGCTAACACAATAAGTATATCACAATATAATAAAAAAGCCGACTGTTGCCGGCTCTCTCATATAAGAAAAATAATAAAGATTTTGGTTTGTTGTAATAGCTGCAGAAAGGAGACGCATATTTACAACAGCCTAATTATATAATCCTGAGCGCCATTTATCAAGTGTCATGTGGAACGCTCACGGAACGCTTTTGGAACGCTAGAATTTTATCTTATTGATCTCTGTCCACAATTTATTTTTTGAGGCATTAGTATAGATATCAAAAGTGATATCATTAAGCTTATGCCCTAGTACTTTCTTTCTGATGTAAATGTCAACGTTGTAAAGCTGACAAAGAGAAGCAAAAGTATCTCTTGTATCATGCATCTTGTGGTTCATGCCTAACTGATCATTGAGGGCATAGAGTACAGTCATGTAAAACCATGTGCGCTTAGAATCAAATAGTCTTTCTTTCTTATTAATCAGTTCATCAATGACATACTGCTTGATTCCTTCATGAATCGGAATGATTCTGTTTCTTCCGGCTTCAGTCTTAGAACCAGTAATGATATAACTGATTTTTCTTTCTACTCCATCATCATTGCAAGGCTCATCTATGTGTATCTGTTTTCTATCAAGTGAGAGGAGTTCGGAAAGCCTACACCCTGTATAGATATAAATAAGCAGCACATGCGCTTCTGGTGTATCTAGTTTCTTGAGTTTTCTTATTTCATCTATAGTAAAGGTTTTATGCATTGTTGATTTAGGAAGATTCTTTATTTTTATATAAGTAGAATAATCATCATCTCTACTGATATATTTATGCATTACTGCATACTCGAAGACTTTGACACAGATGTACTTCATATCTCTCTGTACACTTACACCAGTATCCATTTCGTCAAATATGCTCTGCATGTCTCTTAATGTGATTATATTGACAGGCATATTCGACAGCCTATCAAGATGGCTGAAAGCATTCAGAATATTCTTGTGTCCTTTTTCGGATCTCTTAATAAATGTTTCATTGTCTATGATAGTAAAGATTTCCTTAAATGTTGGTACTTTCTTTTGTGTCTTTTCCTGTATTCTATCAAATAGATCAGGAGCGAGGTTTCTTGCTTCTTCATTTGTTATGCTGCTTGATCTCTTTAATGAGTAAAGGGATAAGGCATTCAATGCTTCTTCTCTACTTGCAAAGGTGCCTATACATATCTGTTTCTTCTTGCCTGTTATTATGTCACGCTCCTCACTCATTACACGGGCACAGTAGGGGTTTCTTCTCTTGCCCGATAATTTAACCACGGTACCACTATTATTCGGTCTACGTCTAAATCTAGAGTTTCTAGGCATGATATGACACGTCCTTTCAGTTGTAATTTGCCTTGAACGTGCCAATTGTGATATAATTGAGTACGTAAAAGGACTTTATGCGAGGTTTCTTTTATATGAGTGATACGCCAATATCACTGTTGCACCCTAGCGCCAACTAGGGTGTTTTTTTATTGCATAAAGCAAAAGCCCCTTATCTTTTGATAAGGAGCTTTACTAACCACATCAGGTGCAGTCATTTCTGTTCCTTACCATTGTATACATCAAAAAAGGTTTTATCAATATTTTTTTATAAGATCGCCTGCTTGGACTTTATCTTTATTTTTAAATATCACCTTTTAATGTTTTTTTTATTTGTTCATTGATTTTACAAGACAGACTATAATTACAACATCAAGCACAATTTGAATTATATCTAGTGCAATCTGCATAATATCGCTTCCTTTCAAAAAAATAGTATTTTTAGCCTACATCAATCTTCCCAGTTGAAATCTTTGATAACTTTCTTTAATTTTCCTAGACATCTAATATTGTTGTTCAATGGATCAACAACGATAGGGTCAAAATCTGCATTCATTGGCTGAAGCATGATTATTCCGTTTAGTTCCTTATACTTCTTGCAAGTGGCTGTATTGGTGTCTGTACAGAAGCATCCAATAACACCATCATCTACTTTATTCACTTTCTCAAATATAAGAAGATCACCATCAGAGATACCAGCATCCTTCATGCTTTCGCCACTTGCATATTGTGCGAAGTATTTAGCTGACTTGCTCAAGCCTTTAGAAGGCACAGGAATCATATCAATGATATTGTCATCTACAAAGCCACCGTTTCCACAGCAAAGCGTTTCATATAGAGGAACTTTAACATATGATACTTCTATGTCGTTATATACTTTTTCATCATCCATAATAAAATAAGATGGTTTTACTTCAAATATCTCTGCTAACTTTACAATTGTTGTTTTCTTTAGATTGGTTACTACACCTTTCTCCCATTTTGCGACTGCTGATTTTTTTACTCCAATCATATCTCCTAATTCTGTTTGAGTCAGTCCGAGCCTTTTGCGTTGATATGTTATCTTTTCTCCAACGTTCATAATTATATTTCTCCTTTTCTATATATATAGAATATCTCTTTTTGATACCTTTAACAATAAAAATGATATAAAAATAGGAAAAAAAGATACTTTTGTGTTGATTTTTGATATTAATAGGGTATAATTAAAAGTGTCATAAAAAAGACACTAGTGAGGAGGTGGAACAATTGAACAAGAAAGAACTTTTATCAGAAATGATTCTTCACGATGATACTAGAACTGATTTGGCAGAAGCCTTAGGCATGTCTTTAGGTACTTTAAACGCCAAAATCAATGAAACCAATGGCAGATGCTTCAATCAATCAGAGATTGCATTTATTAAGGATCGTTATGATTTAACTGCTGAAAAAGTAGACAGAATTTTTTTTACTTCAAAAGTGACTTAAAAAGAAACATTGGAAAGGAGAAACAAAAATGAACGAAATACAATTATTTAATTTTGAAAATCATGAAGTGAGAAGTCTTTTACTTAATAACGAACCTTGGTTCGTCGGAAAAGATGTTGCTGATGTTCTCGGGTACCAAAACAGTAGTAGAGATATTAACCGACACGTAGATGAAGAAGATAGGCAAAACTACCAAAACGGTACTTTTGATTCTCCAAGAGGGATGACAATCATCAACGAATCAGGACTATACAGTTTAGTTCTCTCAAGCAAATTACCAAGCGCCAAGAAGTTCAAACGTTGGGTAACATCTGAGGTGTTGCCAGCATTAAGAAAAACAGGGCAGTACCAAGTGAAGGAGTTAAGTGGCTCTGAACTAATGGCTAAGGCATTAATTGAAGCACAGAGCGTTCTAGCTGCTAAAGACAAGCAGATTGAAGAAATGAAGCCAAAGGTTGTATTTGCTGATGCAGTAGCAACTAGCCACACGTCAATCTTAGTTGGAGAGCTTGCAAAGATTCTAAAACAAAATGGCATTGACATGGGTCAGAAGAGATTATTTGCATGGCTCAGAGAAAAAGGATATCTGATCAAGCGCCAGGGCACTGATTACAACATGCCTACACAGAAGGCTATGGAACTAGGTCTCTTTGAAATCAAGGAAGGCTCTTATGTCAACGGCTCAGGTGTAAACATCACTACTAAGACACCTAAGATTACTGGCAAGGGTCAGCAGTATTTCATTAACAAGTTCCTTCAATAGGAGGTGATCATCATGGATGAATGGAGTATCAGCGTTGAGGAAGTAATGAGAATCACTAAGAAAAGTAGAGACTTCATCCTAAACGCTATAGAACAGGGTGTTTTCCCTGGTTCAGTAGTAAAACACGACTCAGGTAAAAGAAGTACTTACATTCCACGTAAGGCTTTCTTCGATTACATGAACAATTACTATAGAGCTCCTTCAGATAAGTTGATTGCAGCAGTGGTAGAGGAGCTCACTAAAAGAAAGACAATTGAATAAGTAGCTTTAGTTGCTCGTAGGCACCTAAGGCCAAAGAAGGCAAATAATATTATTGTAGAATGTTTCGTTTTCATTTTTTTGGAAATACCCTTCGTATGTGTATCTTACATTGAATATATCAATCCTTTTTAAATAATTTGTCTGTTGATCAAATAAATGCTTTCTTTGGCGCTAAGTGCTTATGAGCATATAAAAAAAGAACACACGACAGCCATCGTGTGCTCCCACTCAATCTTCTCGGAAAAGATTGAAAAAATCAGACAGTGCTAATTGTAGCACAGAAAGAGGAAATTATGAATAGTAAAAGAATCGTATTGATTGCATTTAACGCATTTGTTTTAGGCACAGTAATCTCAATGATTACATCAGGAAGTAATTGGGATAGTACAGCCGTACATGTCTCAAGTGCTTTCTCATTAGGATTAAACATCCTATTTCTAGAATATATCGGGTTAAAGGGGGATAAATAATCATGCTCAAACACGTAGAAACACCATTCCTACACCTTGAAATTAAAAACGGGAACTGTGAAGTAACAGGAACAGGAAACACATGGCATTACTTACTTCTGTTTGCCTTTGCTGTTAAAGCAGCAAAAGAAGGACAATTCACAAACGGCTTTGCTAATAAATATGAAGAAAGAGAATTCAATAGAATTCTAAATAAGGTATATGAATGTCCTGATGCTGCAATTGAAGCGTTTGGGCAGTTAGGTGATGTAAATAGTTATGATGCAATCTGTGAGGCTTTGGAGAAGCTAGACAACTTGTTTGAGGGGGATTACTTAGATGGAGAATAAGAAAGATATTCTAGAGAGCCTGTTCGAGACTCTCACTAGAACTAGAAAGTGGAAAGATGAAATAGCAGAAATGCTATATCACAAGGATAAGAACGGCAATGAAGAGGTCACTGTCAGACTTTATGAAGGTAATGCAGAAATGCTTATTGACGTTACTGGAGATAGTGGCATGGCTCTCATTAAAGATGTTATTAACGCTTTAGAGGAAATACGATGACCTCTTTCAAAGGATTGTTCGATTGCATCTATGAAGAAATACCAAAATCAAAAGAAGGATGGCTCTCTCAGAGACGAAAAGGTATCGGTGGTTCAGATGCTGGAATCATTGAAGGTGTCAACCGCTACACTACTCTTCATGAGTTGTGGGAAGACAAGACAGGCAGACAAAAAAGACCTCAGGTAACCAATCACACTATTGAGATGGGTAATCGTCTAGAGCCTGTAATGTTCAATTTATTTGAAGCACTCTATGGCGATGACTATGAAGTCATTGACACAAAGGATTACTCCTTATCTCGTAAGGATAAGGATTGGATGCGAGCCAACTTGGACGGCGCTCTAATCAGAAAAGAAGATGGATCAACAGGAATACTTGAAATAAAGTCAACCACTATTAATAAGTGGCAGTACTTCCAAGAAGAATGGGGCGATGATTCGATGCCTCAGACATATTACTGCCAGTGCCTGCACTATCTGAATGTGACAGGCGCTGAATTCGTTGTCTTATTCGCTATTGCCATGATGCCGTGGTGCGATGAAACCAAGACAATTGTAAGAAGAATTGAAAGAAGCGAGGTGCTTTTGGATCTAATGCAGCTAGAGGCTGATGAAGAAGCCTTCTGGAAAAAGCACATCGTGGAAGATATTGAACCAAATTTTATTTAAAGGAGAAAAAGAATGAGATTTAAACAAGAAATTAAAGACCGTCTCTATGGCGGTCACATCGGAATCGAAACAGACAAGATTGATTTTGAGATTCTCAAAGTCATGCTTGCTGATGACAACAAGAAGATTGCAGGCGGAAAGCCAGTAACTGAACTAGCATGGCCTTTTGGTGCAATCACAGCACTCACTGCAGTTAATGACAATGGTGAAGTATTCGCTGACAAGCAGATTGACATCAGATACGAACAAGTGAAGTTCAAGGATGCAATCATCGATGAAGAAGATACACAGCCTATTGATGCAGATGTCAATGAAGTTGCTGAGATGCCTAGTTTAAGTGTTGTGAAGGTCATTCCAGCGCAGATTGAAGGATGTAACGTAAAACACTTCAAAGAGGCTGTAAAGTCTTATTTGAAGCGCTATGACGGCATTGTAGTGACTGCAGACAACTATAAAGAGTTATCTGACGTTGTTTCTAAGCTGAAGAAAGAAAAAGACAATGTCAATGAAAGCAAGAAGGCAGTCAAGAAAGAAGCAATGAAAGTCTACACAGATTTTGAGAACGATATGAAAGAAGTTCTTAAGATGTTTGATGCTTCTATTAGCTCATTATCTAGTGATATTAAGGAATTTACAGATAAGGAAGTAGCAGAGAATGACATGGTTGTAAGAAAACTCATTAATAAGGCTCTTAATGATTATGTGCATAGAAATGATTTTGATGGATATTGTGCAACCAAAGTTTTCTCTATTGATCCACGCTGGAGTTCTCTCAAGAAGTTCATCAACAACAAGAAGCCAACCAAAGCATTAGTAGATGCAATCAAACAGGAATGTGAAAGAACTAAAGAAACATATAAATCATATATGCAGCGCTGTGAGTCTTTAGACATCTATTTAGAGGCTAGATGTAAAGAAACTGATGTTGATCAAGAGATGATTGATGTGAGTGTCTATAAAGATAAGTTAAGAGACGGCTCTTTTGAAGACATTAAGCCACTTCTCGAAAGAAGATTTAGAGAAATTATCAATAGACGAGATGAACAGGAACATCAGAAGAAAGAAGAAGCGAAAAAGGAAGAAGTTAAGCAGCAGGAAAAGCCTGTAAATGCTTCTCCAGAAGAAAATGAACCTCTAAAGATGCTGGTTGGTAAAATCGTAGGAACAAATTCAGCACTAAATGAATTAAAAACATCTCTAGACTACCTCAAAGCCAAATATGATGGTTGTTTCGATTATGATTTAAGATTCCCTAGAAAGAAGAAAGAAGGTAAATAACAATGACAGTTAAAAACAGTTTAAGAAAAGACACAACAAACAAAGCAAAATTCAGTACTTTTATCGCAAGCCCAGCAGTACAGAGAAAAATCAATGATGTTGTTGGCGGTAAGAATGGAACACGTTTCATCGCTTCTATTACTTCTACAGTTGTCAATGATCCAAAGCTTCAGGAATGTGAGCCTAATAGTATCATTACTGCTGCATTTCTTGGCGAAGCGCTCAACTTATCTCCTTCTCCCCAGTTAGGACAGTACTACTTTGTACCTTACAAGACTAAGAGAGGAACAGTGGCACAGTTCCAGCTTGGTTATAAAGGCTACATTCAGCTAGCTATCAGAAGTGGACAGTATAGAAAATTAAATGTTATTTCAATCAAGGAAGGGGAATTAATCCGTTATGACCCTCTAAATGAAGAGATTGAAGTCAGATTGATTGATGATGAACTTGTAAGAGAGAATGCTAAGACAGTCGGCTATTATGCAATGTTTGAATATACAAACGGCTTCAGAAAGACAATGTACTGGTCAAAAGAGAAGATGGAAGCACATGCGCTTAAATACTCTCAAGGATATGCAGCAGATAAAAGAAAAGGCACTAACTGGACATTCTGGTCTAAAGATTTCGATGGAATGGCATATAAGACTATGCTCCGTCAGCTGATCAGCAAGTGGGGTATCATGTCAATTGATTTGCAGAATGCCATTGATGCTGATATGGCGGTAATCAATAGTGATGGTACAAAAGAGTATGTTGATGCTCCTGTTACATTTGTAAACGATGAAGAACCACAGGCACAGGAAGAAGCGCCTAAAGCAATCGAACATGAAAGTTCAGCGCCTAAAGCACCACAGCCACACGAAGAAGCTGACAAGGTTCTAGAAGATGCTGGAGTCAATACTGATTTCGGCGATGCTGAATTTGGTGACTTTGGCGAAGATTATGATTATGAACAGTTCTAATTAAAGAAAGGAAGACATGAAAGATGGATGAAAAAAGAAGATGGATCAAGTTGTATATGATGGACTACGATGAAGTCTATCATGATTCAAAAATGCTACACCTTTGGATTGACATCCTTCTTCATGCCAATCCTGTTGACTATTATCACCATGGTCAACTTATAAAAAGAGGACAATGCATCCTGTCTCTTAGACAGGTATCAGAAAGATGTGGGATGGCGAAAAACACCATTACTAAATATCTTCACCTCTTAGAAGAGTGCGGAAAAATCAAATTAGATATATCTAGAAAAGGCACTCTTATAACAGTTGAGAACTGGGACAAATATCAGAACCGTGTCTCACCTAGTGTCCTAAAAATAGGACAAGAGGTAGGACAAGAGGTAGGACAAGAGGTAGGACAAGAGGTAGGACAAGAGGTAGGACGTAATAAGAATAAAAGAATAAAAGAAATAAAGAATAAAAGAAGACTGTCTGTCAGTGACTCTGACTTGTCTAATTTAAAATCTTTTCTTATTGAAAATGACTTTGAAGAAGTTGCCGATGAAGTAATAGAAACATGCAAGCTCTATGGACTTGAAAAAATAACCAATCTAAAGAACTTTGCTTTAGCAGTAGCAAAAGAAAAGAAATGGGACCATAAGAAAAAGAAACTTAAAAAAAGAGTAACCGAAGATGATAAAGAAGAAATGAGAAGATTGATGGAAAGTCTAGGAGGAGATTTATAACATGACAAATTTTGAATATTACAAAGATGAATTAGCAATGAGGGGTTTTAATTTCTCGGTAGATAAAATCACTGGAAAATTATCGGAGTGCAGTTCTAAAAACTGTGCTGGATGTAAGTTTTGTCATCCGATAGAAATAAACGGAAGAACTAAATTAATGTGTTCAAAAGACAGTGTCGTTAGATGGTTATATCAGAAGCACAAGATAAAAATGAATGCACTGGAGTACGGTTTACTTGAATATATGCTATCTGAAGGTTATGAATGGGTATCACGTGATGATGATTTCACAATCACGTTCTTCACATTAAAGCCAGTTGACAAGGATGGTACTTGGTTCTCTCCTGAGAACGGAGTAGATGAACCACTCAATTGTGTTCCTCTTTGTGAGAAGTTATTTGAATTCTTAAGAGAAGGCGAATTATTTGAAATAAATGAATTACTAGGTACATGTGAGGTGGTCAATGATGCTGAAGAATAAAGAAGAGAGAACCTCATTTTTAAGAAATGAGAAGAATTGGGAAGTTGAGTATTTAACACCTGATATTAGAACGCTGACTTTAAAATTAACACCTAAACTATATGTCAGAAAAATTCAAGTGATGGGTTTTAATAAATATTTTAAAAAAAGTGGATGGTATACGCAGTTTACTAAGTTCTATTATCCTGATGATCTATATTACGGTCCTAATACTTCAGATACAGAATTATTGCGATATTTAACTGCGCATAAAAATGATGATTACATTGAAGACTTAGAAGTAAAAGGAGAACAGTAAAATAATGAGAATAAATGAAGTGTTAACAAGAGTCGATGAAGATGAACTCATTGACATTAGATGTAAAAGTTGGAATTTTTGTATACAAGGAACAAAATGGGAAATCACTCATAGTGACACATTCATGGATAACCATTTTGGAGATATGTTAGTAACTCATATTGAAGTAAATGATTCGCCAAGAGGACACGCAATCATGCTATTGGCTGATTCTGGAGAAAGTATAAGAGGTTAGATTTATGAAACTCTATAAACCAAAAAGACCTAGTGTCAACCCTCAGTGCAGTATGTTCTTCGTTGGTGATCAAGGCTTTGTGAAATATGGTGATGAACGCTATTTGGAATATTTAGAAAGATATTGTGATGATCTAGAGGAATACTGTGATGGATTGAAAGAGATTATTCATGAACTGATTTTAAATACTAGACCAGATGATGAATTATTCCTTTCGGTTATAGAGCGAGTTCCATTAGAAGACTTGGAAAAGCCAAAAATGATAAAAGACCCGTTTTTAGCAAAAAAACATAAAGGAGACAAATAAATGGACCCACAGGAATTACATAATATGCTTGGTGCTCTTGTATCAAATTGTCCGGAACTTGAAAAGGTATGCGAGACATGGGGCAATCAGCATATGCTAACTATCGCAATGGAAGAAAATGCTGAACTCATACAGGCAATATCAAAAATCAAACGCAATGGATTGGACCCAATCAATGCTTCACATTTGGATGAAGAGACTGCAGATGTATTGATATGTATCTGTGAGTTATTTGTGATGGGATATCTAGATGTATATGAAATTGCTAAAATCATAGAAAGAAAAGTAGAAAGATCTATGAGAAGAACTCAGGATTATATATACGAATTACAAGAGGAGGCTGAGCGCAATGATGAATTTTAGCGCCGAAAAGGTTCAGGAAATTGTAGAAGAGAAGGATGCTGAATATAAGAAGCTAGAAGAAGAGTATTCATATTTGAAAGAAGAATATGGAGAACTTGAAGAAGTATGCCAAGAATTGAAAAAAGACAAAAAAACTTTAATGAAAGCGAATGCTACTGTATTGAACTTCTACAGAGAAGATTGTGGGAAAATGGATGATATACAAAAATTAAACAGTAAACTTGTTAAAAGCTGTAAAAAGGCTAACAGGGATTTCTTTATCTTAGCAGCGGCCTATGTTGCTACACTGATGTTAATGATTTACTTATTTATCAGATAGGAGTGATACAAATGATTCTATTACAGTTAGTTAAATATGCGTTTCTTCTGATTCTTCTTGTTGTGCTAGCCTTAGCGCTAGTGATTGGAGTATTTATCCTGTTAGCAGTCTTCTTCTCTACGCTTTCGACATTTAGAGAAGAACTCAGAAAAGATAAGGAGCGCAATAACTTATGACAAGAAAAGACAAGGAGGAACACTATTAATGCTTAATCGTGTCGCATTAGTCGGAAGACTTACAAGAGACCCTGAACTAAGAAGAACAGGGAGTGGAAAAGCAGTTACAAGCTTTAACCTAGCAGTAGAAAGAAACTTCAAGAGTGATGATCAGGAGGCTGACTTCATTAGCTGCGTATGCTGGGGGAAGATTGCAGAAAATACAGAGCGCTATTGCTCTAAAGGTTCCCTCGTTTCTGTTGATGGTCGCATTCAGACAAGAAACTATGAGAACAATCAAGGTCAGAAGGTATATGTTACTGAGGTAATTGCTGACTCTGTACAGTTCATTAACACTAGAAAAGAAAATCAAACTGCACCACAAGCACCTGTTAATAACTATGCGAGCAATGGACCGATTCATCAGTTCGAGGATGAAGGATTGGTTATGGAAGAGGATGACATTCAATTCTAATGAGCAAGTACAACTCAAGAAAAACTACAGTTGACGGCTTCACGTTCGATTCTAAAAAAGAAGCAAAACGCTATTTGGAATTAAAGCAGATGGAAAAAGACGGATTAATTCACAATCTACAATTACAGGTACCTTTTGAGTTAATCCCTCCTTTTGAAATTGAGATTGATGGCAAAAAGAGAAAGAGAAGAAGGATGGAGTATATTGCTGACTTCGTCTATTACATCAATAACACTAAAATTGTGGAAGACGTCAAAGGTAGAAAGACAGAAGTTTATAAGATTAAGAAAAAGATTTTTGAATATAAATTCAAAACAACGATAAAGGAGACATAGAAAAATGATAAGAACTGGTTCTTATTATGCATACAATGCAGATGATGGCAGCTTTTTAGCATGTGGGAGCAGTAATAAAATGTGGGGTTTCTTTGGAATCTCAACAAACGCACTTAGATACCATTTGAATAATGACAAGATATACAATTCACGTAAATATGATCTTCGTCTAAAAATCAAATGGGTTGATGGAGTTATTGAAGATATTGAACCAACAATTAAACTTAAACTAAGGCCAAAACCACAGATAGAAAGAAAACCGAATAAATTAAAATGTAACTTCATTGAAGTGTTCAGAGTATTCAAAGAGCCAAGAACGGAAGAAGAAAAAGAATACATGAGAAATAATTTTTCTGTTATCAATCTGGAAAGAGTTAGATTTGAATTGATAAAGCACAAAAAAGAGTCATATCCGTACAGAATAGCGTTCTACACAAATGGACAACCACATAATTTGGTGTTTGATGAATATTTTCTTTCGTTGGAGTTGGCAGAACAGCGTATTAAATATCTGAAGAACTTCAAAAGCAAAAAAGACAACGGGAGCTTTTGGTATGACGGTGTTAATTACGAAGCAGATAGAGTTATCATTGCAACAAGAACACGAAATAATAGAAATATGATTATTTCTTTAGATGATATATCTACCAAAAAAACTGACTATGACGAATATCTGGAACTAGCTAGATTCATTCAATCAGAATTCATCAGATAATCAAGCAGGGCATTGAGTTCTTTATTAGATTTTATATACTATCAAGAAAATTTATTAGGACCCCTCATACTTAATAGATTCTTTTCTAAAAGCAAGATCCTCTCATGGATTCGATGCCCTAACATATTTTTCTATTCTAAAACCAACAAACAACAGCAGTGTCATGGCTTTGCTTCAATCTCATTCACCTTCTTTTGCAAAGAATAAGAGTATGAAGCGCTAATTTTGCTATCCAACTAAAGCTATGGTGTTGTTGGGAGAAGAGAAGACACAAATTGAAAACCAATAGGAAGAGTAAAGGACTGTTTTCTTCTTCTCCAGAAAGGAGGTTAATTTTTGTTTTTTATTTTATTTGTACTGGTGATAGTGATTTATTTATTTTTTATTTTTGAGTAATCAGGAGGTAACGTATGACAGCCGAAGAAGTCAGAACATATTTAAAATCATATAGAAATCTTAAAGACAAAGCAGACTATCTACAGAATAAGTTAATCAATGTTAAAGCCATCTCGTATAGAGACAGTCCGACAGGTTCATACAGTGAGCCCAAGACACAGAATGACTATATCTTGATGAAGGATAGGTGTTTAGAAGAAATGGCTCTCATACGTCAAAATATAGATAAACTAGATGATATCAATCACAGGGATGTACTCTTTTATCGATACATCGAACTAATGAGCATCTATGATACTGCAGACATGCTGCATGTGTCACAAAGAACAGCAGAGAAGTATATACATGATGCCATTGAAAAGATGATTGTTATTTTATCTTAACGTGAATACACGGTCATAAACGTTAAATGGCGCAACACTGCGCTAATTGATGTTATATAATGGTAAAAAGGGCAAATTAAGCAGAGGGGCACATAAAGCCTCTTTTTTTGTTACATGAAGGAGAATGACGGATGAATGACATCAAGATAACGCAGAAGCCTATTGCTGATCTAATTCCTTATAGTCGCAATCCTAGAAGGAATGATGAAGCCGTTCCAATGGTGATGAACAGCATCAAGGAGTTTGGTTTTAAAGTTCCTATAGTTATTGATAAGAATAATATCATCGTATGCGGTCATACAAGGTTTAAAGCAGCGCTAAAGCTAGGACTTGAGACAGTTCCATGCATAGTGGCCGATGACCTCTCAGACGAGCAGATTAAGGCTTTTAGACTAGCAGATAACAAGGTATCAGAGAAAGCGGATTGGGATTTTGAAATCCTAAGCGATGAACTTGATGACATTATCAATATAGACATGGATTCGTTTGGGTTTGAATCAATTGAATTTGAAGAGCCTGAAGAAGATGATTCCGAAAAGGCAAATGAGAGAGAAAGAACAGGAAACGCATATAACCTTGATGAATATGATGAACTTAGAGCAATAGGATTCTATCAGATGCCTACACTTGAAAGAATTGACTATGTTCCTGATGATCTTGTTGGTTTCAATTATGTATTGAATTCTGATAGATATGAATCAGGTGTTCATTTTTACATTGATGACTATCAATTTGAAAGAATTTGGGCATCTCCTCAGATGTATGTTGATAAGCTAGCGCAGTTTGACTGTATTCTTACTCCTGATTTTTCTCTTTACATGGATATGCCTATGGCCATGAAGATATGGAATGTATACAGAAGCCGTTTAATTGGTCAGATCTATCAGGATAGAGGGCTTAGAGTGATTCCTACTGTATCATGGGCAGAGCCAGAAACATTTACTTTTTGTTTTGATGGTATTCCTCCTAACAGTACAATTTCGGTTTCTACTATTGGAGTTAAGCGCAGCAAGGAAGCCACAAAGATATGGACACAGGGCATGGATGAAGCCATGAAGAGGCTGAAGCCTAAGAATGTGCTTGTCTATGGTGGTGACATTGGCTATGACTTCAAGGGCGCTAATGTAAAATACTATGATAATCATGTGACAGAAAAAATGAAATTGATGAAAGGAGAAAAATGATAAATGAGACTGAATCAATTTAGATTTGAGTTTAATCGAGTTAATTTTTTTCAATTGTGTGAAGGTGTATGGATGTATAGAAAGCCTATTGAAATATGGCATGAAAGAACAGATGAATTAATCAGATTTAAGAGTGTTGATGAAGCATTAGATTATAACGTTAATGGTAAAAAAGTAAGAGAGATTATTGATAAGATGGAGCATCTTCCATCGATTGAATTGAAAGGTGGAAGAGGTGCATCGAGTGATGCATCAAATAAGACGTTTAAATTTGGACATGCTAAAGAAAGCTGGGAAGGTCAAAAGACTTTGCTACCTGCTAAAATGAATACAAAAATTAAAACTAAAAGCCCGGAAGATGCCATAGCATATTTCAATAAAGAACATCAAAATTCTGATCATGAGTGGTCTGTTGAAGTTGATGATCAGGGATTTATCCATCAATATAACGAAGGAAACAAGCATTCTGTCTGGGGGAAAGGTACTAATACATCAAGGAATAGAAAAACAATCATCGTTCATAATCATCCTAGTGGTGGCCATTTCTCTGATAGTGATTTATTAAATGCAGCATCTGACCGTAACGCAAATGGTGTTATTGCTTCTCCGAGCAAGAAGAATTATTACTATAAATTTGAAAAAAGGTTCTCATTTCAAGCCTAATGAATTTTCTAGAGCAATCAGAAATGCAAGAATGAAAGGTAAATCATATGATGATGCAGTAGATAAATGGCTTACTAAGCACGCTAAGAAATTTGGCTATAAGTATAGCAAGGTAAAGAAATAAGCAATAGTAATAAAGGCAGGTGATAGCAATGGCAAAAAGTGAGTTCGCAAACATGACACCAGAAGAAAGAAGAGAGAACGGCCGAAAAGGCGGACTTGCATCTGTCAAGGCAAGAAGAGAAAAGAAGGCAATGAAAGATAATCTTGCATCGCTTCTTTCCATGTCTCTCAAATCCGGTAAGATAGCCGATGTAGACACAATCAAGAATTTTGCTGCATTGAATGGCAAGAATGTGACTGTACAGGATGCAATACTCATTAAACAGGTTCAAAAGGCAATGAAGGGCGACACTAAGGCAGCGGAATTCATTAGAGACTTGAGCGGTAATAAGCCTGGCAGTAGTCTTGACATCAAGTCAAAT
>ERZ1027238.61-NODE-61-length-35461-cov-10.123425_pt1 | contig 35461 bp, 31 predicted proteins | sample MGYA00519477_ERZ1027238 | MGnify/ENA primary metagenome ERZ1027238 (study PRJEB26926, sample SAMN06164638) | human gut metagenome | biome: ENVO:00009003; feature: ENVO:2100002; material: ENVO:00002003 | host: Homo sapiens | place: USA | collected 2012 ...
AGTTTGCGTTTTTAATGCACAAGCAACATCCGCAAACTGCATATCGCAAATATGCCGTTTCTCTCCACGACCCCTCCCGTGAAAAAGTAAATCGGGAAAATCCGCAGATTTTCCCGATTTACAAATTACAAATAATTTTTCCGCTGAATATGCGCAAAGCGAACGCGGAGCGCATTCAAATCGTTTTACACCGCACCAAAAACAGTCGCACTGTACGGCGCAAGGGCGGCTTTGCCGGTAAAAACGCGGCTTGGGCCGCGCCACAGGCTGGAAGAGGTGCCGTCACTCAGCAGTTTCCACTGCCCGGCGGGCAGGGAAACGGTGCAGGTGGTTTCGGTGGGATTATAAAAGACGCACAAAGCGCTCCATGCTGCGCCGTCACCCCAGACGGCGGGCAGCATCCAGCCCACCAGCGGCTGCTCCAGCGCAAAGAATTGCAGCGCCTCCGGGGCATGGCGGTCGGTGCTGCCCAGCCGGGGAAAGGCGGCCCGCAGCGCCAGAAGCCCCCGGTAGTAGTCCACGAGGGCGTGGTACTGCTCGGCGCGGTTCCAGTCCAGCCGGTTCAGAGCGGGAGAGGAGCGGTAGCTGTTCCCTACCCCCTTTTTGGTGCGGGCGAACTCCTCGCCCGCCTGCATGAAGGGCAGGCCGAAGCTGGTCAGGTAGATGCCCGCCGCCAGCCGATTCTGCGCCAGCGCTACGGTGTCCCGGGCGGTGAACTCCGGCTTTTCGTAGCGGACGCAGAGCAGCTTGTCCCACAGGGTAAAGTTGTCGTGGGCGGAAACATAGCTCACGATCTGGCTGGGCGCGTGGGGCGGCAGGCGGTCGCTGCGGCACCATGCCGCCACCGCTGCGCCGATATCCCAGAAGCTGCCGGGCTTGCCCTCCACATAGCCCGGCTCCCGGGCATCGAAGCAGCCGCCCTTGATGGCGTCCCGGGTGTCGTCACAGAAGATGCCCACCCGCTCGTTGAGCATGGCAAGGTTCGCCTTGTTGGCTTCGTACCGGTGCAGCTGGCTGGCACCGCCCTGCCACGGCTCACCGTACAGCAGGATATCCCGCCCGCCGGGCAGGCTGTCCAGCGCAGCGCGCACCGCGTTGATGCTCTCGGCGTCGTATAAGCCCATCAGGTCGAACCGGAAGCCGTCGATGTGGTACTCCTTTGCCCAGTAGAGGATAGAGTCGATGAGGTACCGCCGCGCCATGGGGCGCTCGCTGGCAAACTCGTTGCCGCAGCCGCTGCCGTTGGAAAAGCTGCCGTCCGGGTTCTGCCGGAAAAAGTAGTACGGCACGGTGCTGTTCAGGGGATTCTCGGTGCGGTAGGTGTGGTTATACACCACGTCCATCACCACCCCGATGCCCGCCGCATGGAGGGCGGCGATCATCTCCCGGCACTCCCGGATGCGCACCTCGCCCCGGGTGGGGTCGGTGGAGTAGCTGCCCTCCGGCACGTTGAAGTTGGTGGGGTCGTAGCCCCAGTTATATTGCCGCAGTAAAGGTTTTGCCTCGTCCACGCTGCCAAAATCAAAAATAGGCATCAGCTGGACGTATTTTACCCCCAACCGCTTGAGGTAGTTCAGGCAGGTGGGGTGGATGCCGTCGCCGTGCAATGTGGTGCCCCGCTGGGTAAAGGCCATATATTTGCCCCGCCACGCCGGGCGCACCCCGCTGGCGGCATCCTGCGAGAAGTCCCGTACGCTCACCTCCCACACGGCGCGCTGCGCCGGGGGAATGCTGGGGCGCACATCCCGCTCCCACCCGGAGGGTGCGGTGCGGGCAAGGTCTACGATCATGCTGCGGACGCCGTTTACCCCCGCCGCCCGGGCGTAGGGGTCGCCGGTCTCGCGGGTGATGCCGTCCACGGTGACGGCAAAGGTGTAGTAGCGGCCGTGCTGCTCCCCGGGCAGCCAGACGCTCCACACCCCCTGCGCTCCGCGCACAAGGGGCTTTGTGCCCAGCACGGCACCGCCGTCTCCCTTGTGGTATAAGGTCACGGTGACCGCTTCGGCGGTGGGTGCCCACAGCCGCAGACAGGTGCCGCCGGGGGTGTAGTCCGGGCCGAGGGGACCGGTATAATAGTTTTCGCGGTGGAAGGGTACGTTTTCAAACAGTGTTTTCCACTGGGCAGGCGTTTTTGCAGCCATGGTCAGTTTCATTCCTTCTTATAAGATTCGTTATATTCAGTGTATCGGACAACAGGCTTTTTTTCAAGAGGGAATCGATGTTTACCATGGAAATCAATTTTCCGCATGAAGGCTTCCCCCGCCGCGCGGCTGTTTCCGCAGGAAACCAGCGCGGCAGCTGCCGTTTGCCGTCACGACCCCTCCCCGTGAAAATGGGGTTCAGAAACGCCCGCAGGCGTTTCTGAACCCCGAAATTTAAAATTATTTTTCCGCTGAACATGGCCAGAGCGCAAGCGGAGGCCATTCAAAATCGTCTCACTCCAGATACATCCGCCGTAGCCGCATCAGGCGGGCGGGGGTCAGGCCGTATTCGGCCTCCAGATAGCTCTCGGCGCTGCCGTAGTCCTGCCGGATGGTGCGCAGCACAAAGGGCGCAGTCTCTGGGTCTACCCCGGCGGAAGTCTGCCAGCGCATCCGCTGCGCCGGGTCGGCGGCGATCTCCGCCGCATGGTCAGCCATGGCCTTTTCGATCTCGGCGGCGCGGCAGAGGTTGGTGCGGGCGTAATCCGCGCAGATGGTCTCGTCCGAGGCACCCAGCGCCAGCAGGATCAGCATGGCAGCGACGCCGGTGCGGTCCTTGCCCGCCGTGCAGTGGAACAGGATGGGAGTCTCGCCGGCTTCCAGCGCCCGGAACAGCTCTTTGAAGGCCTTGTTGCCGGTGAGCATCTGCCGGTACATCAGCTGGGTGAGGTTCGTCCCGGCGGGAACGCTCTGCACCAGCCGCTGGATGTCGTTGGGAGAAAAATCGATCTCCTGCCCGGTGGCATCCCGCAGGCCGCAGATCTGCACCAGCCGTGCGCCGTCCGGCACATAGTCCGGCAGCTTTGCGGCTTCTGCGCCGCTGCGCAGGTCAAGGATGAGCCGCAGTCCCAGCCCGTCCAGCCGTGCGCGGTCGGCTTCGGTGGTCAGCCGCCCGGTGGGGAAGCCCCGGTAGATCTGCCCCCACTTGACGGTCTTGCCCTCGTCGGCGCGGTAGCCGCCCAGCTCCCGGAAGTTGTTGCCGCCTGCAAAGGGCAGCTGGGTGCCCGGGGCGGGATGCTCCGGGGCAGACTTTGCGGCGGCGCTGGAAAGCACCGGTGCGGTGTAGAAGGGCTTTGCGGGCCGTCCCCGGCGGGGCGGCAGGCTGGCGGTGCTGCCCAGAACCTCCAGCAGGTAGCTGCGCAGCAGGTCGATATAGGCGGAGCTGGTGTCCCGCCGCTGCACCAGCGAGACGCACAGCGGGGGCATATCCTCCAGCAGCACGTCCCGCACCCGGTCCAGTTCCCGGCGCGCGCCGGGCTCGTAGCGGGTCAGGCAGGTGCACAGCTGCTCCTGCACCAGATAGTAGGCCTGATAAAAGCTGGGGCCGATCTCGGCGTTGGGGGCAAAGCCCGCCCGGGCACAGGCCGCCCACAGCGGGCTGAACAGATCCTGCCGCAGGCTGGGCAGCAGCACCCGCTGCCCACGCAGCTCCGCCAGAGGGATGCGCTCCTTTTCCCAGAAGGGGTGTCCCCGGGGCACCAGCAGGCAGGCGGGGTCTGCCCGCAGGGTGGTGCGCGCCAGCACCGGCGCGGCGCAGCCAAGGTCGATGACCAGACCTGCGTCCAGCTCGCCCTGCTCCACCCCATCGGCCACGGCGTCGTTGTCCAGCAGGCGGAACCGCATCTCCACATGGGGGTACTGCTGCCGGAACTTGTCCAGCTGGGTCTCCAGCCCGGGCAGATAGTCCGGCACCAGCGCCACGCTGATGCCGATGCGCACCGGCTGGGCAGACTGGATCTCTGCCCGCAGGGCGGCCTGCATCTGCTGGAACTGCTCCACCACCGGGGCGGCGTGGCGCTGCAGGCTCATGCCCCGGTCGGTGAGCGCCAGTTTGTGGTGGGCGCTGATAAACAGCGGCCCGCACATTTCGGCTTCCAGCGCAGAGATGCTCTGGCGCAGCGCCTGCCGCGACAGGAACAGCCGCTGTGCGGCGCGGGTGTAATTCATTTCTTCGCACAGGGTCAAAAAGTAGTGCAGCTGGCGGATATCCATGGTCTCCTCCCGGGAAAGTTTGTTCTGGAAAAAGAATACCGCTTTTTCGGCGGAATGTAAAGAGAATGGCAGCAAAATGGGTTCAACCCTCTCAGTCTGCTCCCCCAAAGGGAATTTTATTAGTGCTGACCGACAGCTGCGTAAAAGCTCCCCCTGAGAGGAACGACTTCCCCCGCTCCGGGGGAAGATGTCACCGCAGGTGACAAAAGGGGGAATCTGGCATCGCGTAGCGATGACTGAGAGGGTTCTTCCCCTTCAAAAAAGGAACACCGGAACGCCCGCAGGTGTTCCGGTGCCCCGAAGTTTAAATAAGGAAAATCAGATCAGGCTCAGAGCTTCTTCATCGCCCACCAGAATGAAGTCCGGGTGCAGCTGCAGAATGCTTGCGGGCACCTCGGGGGTGACGGGGCCGAAGAAAGCCTTTTTGACGATCTCGGCCTTGCCTGCGCCGTTGACCACCATCAGCACCTTGCGTGCCTGCATGATGGTGCGGATGCCCATGGTGTAAGCCTGCTTGGGCACCAGATCCTCGTTGCCGTCAAAGAAGCGCTTGTTGGCCTCGATGGTCTCCTGGGCCAAGTCCACGCAGTGGGTGCCCAGATCAAAGGCATCGTGGGGCTCGTTGAAGCCAATGTGACCGTCATGACCGATGCCAAGCAGCTGCAGATCCACGCCGCCCACGCGGCGGATGACCTCGTCGTAGCGCTTGCACTCGGCTTCGGCGTCCATGTTGGTGCCGTCCGGCAGGTTGATGTGGGCGGGGTCGATGTTCACATGGTCGAACAGGTTGCGGTGCATAAAGCTCCAGTAGCTTTCCGGGTGCTCCTTGGGCAGGCCGCGGTACTCGTCCAGATTGACGGAGGTGACCTCAGAAAAATCCAGATCTCCCTCGTTGTACCGCTCCACCAGCTTCTCATAGGTGCCAACGGGGGTGCCGCCGGTAGCCAGACCCAGCACGCAGTTGGGCTTCATGATGACCTGCGCAGAAATGATGTTTGCTGCCTTGCGGGACATATCGGCGTAGTCCTTTGTACGAATGATCTTCACGATAAACGACCTCTCTTCTTCATTTACTCCTTGTGGGCGGTGCACAGCGGTACACGCCCGCATCTGGTTCAAGTTTATCACATTTGCCAACAGAAAGCCACAAAACGGCACAATTTTTCCGGTTTTCCGTTTCTTTTGGAAAAAGTGCCTTAAAAACCGGTGGAAGTATCGTTTTTTTGCACAAAAGGTGCGTGCAGGGGGTCAGTCCGCAAAGCCGGCCTTCTGCAGGGCGGTGAGCAGCAGCGGGATGAGCACCAGCTGCGCCACGATGCCCGGCACGGCGGTGAACAGTGCCCCGGACAGGAACGCACTGAAGGGGAAGCTGCCGCCGGTCAGCCCGGCCAGCACAAACCGCACGATGCCCCAGACGATGCGCCCGGACACCATGGAGGCCAGCAGTACGGCGTACAGCGCGGGCAGGTTGTGCTTTGCCCTGCGCCACAGCAGCCCGGACACCAGCCCGTAGGTAGCCAGCTCAAAGGCCATGGAGATGGCCACCGGGAACATGGGGGGCATGCCGAACAGCACCGAGCGCAGCAGCGGGGCGGCAAAGCCCACAGCCAGCCCCCACGGGCCGCCCAGCACAAAGCCGCACAGCAGCACCGGGAAGTGCATCGGGCAGAGCATATTGCCCACCTTGGGCACCTGACCGGTGAGCAGGGGCAGCACAAAGGCCAGCGCTAAAAACAGGGCGGCCGGCACCAGCTGCCGCACAGGCGAAGCGTTTTTGGTTTTCATAAGGATTCCTCCATTTTCAGCCGCAAAATAAAAAGGAGCCTGCCCCGGCATTCCATGCCAAAGGCAGACCCCTTCGTGGCGTCTGTTTCAAAAAAATATTGCTTGCTGGGATAAGCGGCAGGCTGCTGCCCGCCCGTGTCCGGCTTCCTGCCGGAATGATGGTCAAAAGTATAACAAACCAGTTTGCCCCTGTCAAGCGGGGCAGAACGTCTGCAAAATAGACAAAAATCGGTCTATTCGCAAAAAAATTTCCCCGGGGCTGTACATTTTGCTGGAAGAAGCTTGACCTTTTTGCACAGAATGGATAATATAAAATTGAAAAAAAGCGCGCTGCGGCAATCTTGACGCCGGGGCGCTGACGAGAGGCTTTTTTGAGCGCATGAATTCTGAGGTTCATACGGGAGGACCATCATGACAAATGCTGAAAAACTTACCCTGAAAAAGCACGCCTGCCACATCCGCATGGGCGTGATCGAAGGGACCCACAGTGCAGGCTGTGGTCATCCGGGCGGCAGTCTGAGCATCGCAGACGTGCTGTCTTATCTGTACTTTAAGGAATTGAACATCGACCCTGCCCAGCCCAGGATGGCCGACCGCGACCGTCTGGTGCTGTCCAAGGGTCATGCCGCCCCGGCGCTGTACGCAGCGCTGGCAGAGCGGGGCTTCTTCCCGGTGGAGGAGCTCAAAACCCTGCGTAAGATCGGCAGCCGCCTGCAGGGTCACCCCAACATGAACAGTGTGCCCGGCGTGGATATGTCCACCGGCAGTCTGGGTCAGGGCATCTCCGCCGCCTGCGGCATGGCGCTGGGCGCAAAGCACGCCGGCTCTGCCGTGAACGTTTACGCCATTCTGGGCGACGGCGAGGTGGAAGAGGGCGAATGCTGGGAGGCCTTTATGTTTGCCGCCCACTACGGCCTTTCTAACCTGTGCGTGATGCTGGACCGCAACCATCTGCAGATCGACGGCACCACCGAGACTGTCATGAACAGCGCCCCGCTGGAGGACAAGCTCCGCGCCTTCAACTTCAACGTGGTCACCATCAACGGCCACGACTTCGACCAGATCGAGAGCGCCGTGCAGGCTTTCCACGCCGAGACCGAAAAGCCCACCTGCATCATTCTGGATACGGTCAAGGGCACCGGCGTTTCCTATATGACCAATTCCGTTGCATGGCACGGCAAGGGCCCCAACGATGAAGAGTATCAGGTGGCCATGAACGAGCTGAACGCCGCCTATGCCGCGCTGGAACAGGAGGAGAACTGAGATGGCAGACGTGAAAAAGATCGCGACCCGCGACAGCTACGGCAACACCCTGAAGGAACTGGCCGCGGAAGGCCACGATGATCTGGTGGTGCTGGACGCCGATCTGGCTGCCGCTACCAAGACCGGTATGTTCCAGAAGGCATACCCGGACCGTCACTTTGACTGCGGCATCGCCGAGGGCAACATGGTAGGCGTGGCCGCAGGTCTGGCCACTATGGGCTATGTGCCCTTTGTTTCCAGCTTTGCCATGTTTGCAGCCGGCCGCGCCTTCGAGCAGGTGCGCAACTCTGTGGGCTACCCCCACCTGAACGTGAAGATCGGTGCCACCCACGGCGGCATCTCCGTGGGCGAGGACGGCGCTTCCCACCAGTGCTGCGAGGACTTTGCCCTGATGCGCAGCATCCCCGGCATGACCGTCATCTGCCCCGCCGATGATATCGAGGCACGCGCCGCTGTGCGCGCCGCCTACGCCATGGAAGGCCCCGTCTACCTGCGCTTCGGCCGTCTGGCTGTGCCGGTGTTCCACGATGAGGCCAACTATCACTTTGAGCTGGGCAAGGGCGAGCAGCTGACCGAGGGCAACGATATTGCCATCATCGCCACCGGCCTGATGGTCAACGAGGCACGCATGGCTGCCGAGCAGCTGGCTGCCGAGGGGATCCACGCCCGGGTCATCAACATCCACACCATCAAGCCCCTGGACGAGGAGATCGTCCTCAAGGCTGCCAAGGAGTGCGGCAAGGTCATCACTGCCGAGGAGCACAACGTTATCGGCGGTCTGGGCGAAGCCGTCTGCGCCGTCCTCAGCGAGAAGCTGCCCACTCCCGTGCGCCGCGTGGGCGTGCAGGACGTGTTCGGCTGCTCCGGCCCCGCATGGGACCTGCTGAAGAAGTTCGGTCTGGACGCAGCCACCATCTGCAAGACTGCCCACGAGATGCTGGGCAAGTAAGCACTTTTTACAGCAGTACGAATTCGATTTTTAAAGCCGCCGCACAAAACACTGTGCGGCGGCTTCTTTTTGTCTCAATAACTGTCCTCTGTACAAGGACAGCGGTGAAATGAAAGTCTGCGTTTTGTCTGCGTTTTATATCGAAAAGAAAAATGTGCGACTGGATTTATAAAATAAATAAAACCGTTCAAAAACAAGAGATAAAAAAGAAATAACACGATTGTTCAAGTATGTTTGTTTAAAAGTGAAATATGCTCATGGACTGAAATTGTACAAAAATCATGGGATTTTTTGGGCGTTACGTTAGACAAACCGCAGAAATGAACGCACAGCGCGGCACCCTGAATATCATGCTGGAGACCGAGGTTCAGTCGCTGGACCCGCAGGTAGCCACCGATGGCACCTCCTTTGAGGTCATCGCAGACTACACCGATGGTCTGATGCAGATGGATGCAGACGGCGCAGCAGTTCCCGCCATTGCCGAAACCTACGACATCAGTGAGGACGGCAAGACCTACACCTTCCACCTGCGGGATGCCAAGTGGTCCAACGGCGAAGCCGTTACCGCTGCCGACTTCGTGTTCGGCTGGCAGCGCGCCGTAGACCCCGCCACCGCTTCCGAGTATTCCTATATGCTGTCGGATATCGGTCAGGTGGTCAACGCTGCCGAGATCATTGCAGGCGAGAAGCCCGTCACCGATCTGGGCGTGACTGCTGTGGACGACAAGACGCTGGAAGTCCAGCTGAACGTTCCCGTCAGCTACTTTTTGAGCCTGATGTACTTCCCCACCTTCTATCCGGTCAACGAGGCGTTCTACAACACCTGCAAGGACACCTTCGGCACCAGCCCCGACACGGTGCTGTCCAACGGTGCGTTCAAGCTGACCGACTACCAGCCTGCCGCAACCGCCTTTACGCTGGAAAAGAACCCCGATTACTACGATGCCGGCAAGATCGCTCTGGACGGTCTGGCCTATCAGGTCATCAAGGACAGCCAGCAGGCACTGATGAGCTACCAGACCGGTGCTCTGGACATGACTCTGCTGAACGGCGAGCAGGTGGATCAGGTCAAGGATGACCCCGAGGGCCGCTGGGCTGCCCTGTACGAGGCAGAGCAGATCGTTCTGGAGCAGGCGGTCATCTTCCCCCTGTACGGTCAGTGCAATGCCGAGATGGTCTCCTCTGCCGTTACCGGTGTAGCGTTCCACCCCGTGGCACTGAACCGCGTGTACAAGAACGCCGCTAAGAGCGAGTAAAACTGAAAGCACACTGAACAAGGCCGCACAGTGGCCCGCAAAAAGCCACTGTGCGCCTTTTTGACATTGTGCCTGTCCGCGGCAGACAAACGACTGACCGCGAGATCCCGGAAGGAAAAAGGGGGTCCACCCGACGTGAAAAAATATACGCTCAAGCGAATCCTGACCTCGCTGTTCACGCTGCTGGCAATTCTGCTGGTGCTGTTCATCCTGATGCAGCTGATGCCCGGTTCGCCCTTCAATGATGAAAAGCTGACGCCCGATATGCGGGCAGCCCTGTATGCAAAGTACGGCCTTGACCAGCCCATCTATATCCAGTTCTTCCGCTATGTGGGCAATATGCTCCGGGGCGATCTGGGTGTCAGCTACAATATCTCCAAAAATACGCCCATCTCCCAGCTCATCCAGTCCCGTCTGCCCATCTCCATTCAGGTGGGCGGCATGGCGGTCACGCTGGGTGCCATCGCAGGTCTGGTGCTGGGCATTCTTGCCGCTTTGAAGCGGGATACCGTGGTGGACTCCATCGCCACCATCATCTCGGTCATCGGCGTATCGGTGCCGTCCTATGTGTTCGCGCTGGCGCTGAGCTACACCTTCGGCTTTAAGTTCCGCTGGTTCCCCATGCTGTTTTCCGCCAAGGACATTTTTGGCTCCAGCGTGCTGCCCAGTATCTCGCTTTCCATGTTCACCATGGCGTCCATTGCCCGCTTTACCCGCAGTGAGATGATCGAGGTGCTGGATTCGGATTATATGCTGCTGGCCGTTTTGGGCCCGGGCATGAACAGCTACACCTACTCCGGGCAGGATCTGAGCCAGAAAAACTTTGCGCCCCGCGTGCCGGGCATTGAGCAGTTCGGCATTCTGGACGGCAGCGAGAAGATGAGCACCACCACCGGAACCAAGGTGACCAACGCCTATCAGGAAAAAGACAAGCTGGACGTCTACTACTGGTTCGGTAGCGATCTGTACGGCCGCGACATCTGGACCCGTACATGGGAAGGTGCCCGGGTCTCCCTGATCATCGCGGTGGCGGCGATCATTGATATGGTCATCGGCATGAGCTACGGCCTGATCTCGGGCTACTTCGGCGGCAGAGTGGATATGGTGATGCAGCGCTTTCTGGAGGTGGCCAACGGCATCCCCCGGCTGGTCATCGTCACGCTGTTGCTGCTGGTGCTGCAGCCCGGCATGGTGACCATCATCTTTGCCCTGATGCTGACCGAGTGGGTGGGCATGAGCCGCATCGCCCGTGCGGAGATGCTCAAGCTGAAGGATCAGGAGTTCGTTCTGGCCTCCCGCACGCTGGGCGCCGGCAGCTTTTTCATCATCTTCAAGGAAGTGCTGCCCAACATCATCGGACCCATCATCACGCAGGTCATGTTCAGCATCCCGACTGCTATCTTCACCGAGGCGTTCCTCTCCTTCGTGGGTCTGGGCATCCCGGTGCCGCAGTGCTCGCTGGGCTCTCTGATCAGCGAGCTGTACAACAGCTTCACCACCCACCCCTATCAGATCATCCCGCCCATTGTGGTCATGAGCCTGCTGATGCTCAGCTTCAACCTCGTGGCGGATGGTCTGCGCGAGGCGCTGGACCCCAAGATGAAGAGTATGTAAGGAGGAACACCCCATGCCTGAAGCAAAAAAAGAACAGGTCTTGTCGGTGCGAGACCTTGATATCACCTTTAAGACCACCGCAGGCCCGGTGCACGCCATCCGCGGTGTGAACATCGACCTGTACAAGGGCGAGACGGTCGCGCTGGTGGGCGAGTCCGGCTCCGGCAAGTCCGTCACCATGAAAGCCGCCATGGGCATTCTGGCCAAGAATGCCACCGTGAACAGCGGCAGCATCCGGTTCAGCTACCACCACGCCGACGGCAGCCCGGAGACCGTAGACCTGCTGCAAAAGGACAAAAAGTGGATCCGCCGCCACATCAACGGCAAGCGCATCGCCATGGTGTTCCAGGACCCCATGGCATCCCTGAACCCCCGCAAAAAGGTGGAGGACATCATCGGCGAGGGTCTGGATATCCACCATCTGTGCAAAACGCAGGCAGAGCGCCGCGAAAAGGTGGAAAAGATCCTTGCTAAGGTCGGCCTTGCCCCGGAGCACGCCGAGCGCTACCCCCACCAGTTCTCCGGCGGTCAGCGTCAGCGCGTGGGCATTGCCCGCGCCCTCATCATGAACCCCAAGCTCATCATCGCGGATGAGTGCATCTCGGCGCTGGATGTGTCCATTCAGGCACAGGTAGTCAACCTGATGAAGGATATCCAGCAGGAGACCGGCACGGCCTATCTGTTCATCGCCCACGACCTGTCCATGGTCAAGTACATCTCCGACCGCATCGGTGTGCTGCATCTGGGGCATCTGCTGGAGACCGGCACCACCGAGGAGATCTTCGAGCACCCCATCCACCCCTACACCCGGAGCCTGCTGTCGGCCATTCCGCTGCCGAACCCGGTGGTGGAAAAGCGCCGCGTGGCTGAGACTTATGACTATGCCACTTCCGGCATCGACTATTCCAAGGGCACCCGCCACCATGTGGAGGGCAGCCACTACGTCAAGTGCACGGATGAAGAATTTGCCAAGTGGTGTAAATAAGACCGAATCAAAGACGAGTGCTGCAGGCGGCCTTTTATAGTGCCGCCGTGCAGCGCACCGACAAGGAGCAAAAGAATGCCCGCCCACCGGGCCGTTCTGGAGAGTGAAAACTCCAGTAAGGCAGACAATGCAAGGAAAAACACGGCTTTCTCGCCGGTGTGTAAAAAGTGTGCAAAAACAGTGCACTTACTCTGGGACAAATAAAAAATGATGATTTTTGATCCATGACTTGGTGGCGATTTGAGTGACCACAAAGGTAAATTTGATACACGGAAAGAAGAATGCCCACTCGTCTGAGGAATTCTCAGGGGAGTGGGCAGTTCTGTATAATGGCGTTTTGTATATGTCGCTTGCCACTTTTAGCATGGAGCTTGCCATTTTTTGAGATGAAGTTGCCACTTTTAGCGTAGAGGTTGCCACTTTTCTATGGCAAGTTTCCGCACTTTCCGCATTACTTTCCACACTTTCCGTACCCCATGAGATATGAACACCTGCTAAACTTTTTCAGAGATTGCTACTTTTTAAGGCGTAGTTTCTAAATCTTGCCTAAAGGATGCTACATTTTGGCTCAAGGTCGCTAAACATAGCGCACAGAAAATCCCGCAATAATATAATTAAACTTATGATAATCCAGATTATATTATTTCTTGTAAACTGCATCTTCCTGAATCAGAATTAGGTTGGAATTCTCCGCTGCCATTTCCACCAGTCGATCTGTAAAGCCGCTCTTGGAGAACAGCCCGTACACAATTTCGTAGCCCTTAAAGGCCGCTGTAAGTTCTTTGGACTGCCCCTTTTCTTGCAAGGCAGAGTAGACCGCCACATCCACAGGTTTCGCATGGTACTTGCACTCACCGAGGAACAGCCGCTTATGCTGATGGTCCACCGCTGCAACATCGATCTCTGTGTCTCCCTCGTTGTCGTTGCGCCAGTAAGAACCAATGCGTGAGGGTGCAAAATCGATCTGCCCCTTTCGGCACAGCTCCGCAAAGATGTTCCGGCAGATGCTCTCATAAGCGAAAGCCACAAATTTTTGCTTGAAATCTTTGCTCATCTCATCCAGCACGATCTGTTGGTTGTCCAGTTCCAACTCTCCCTTGAACGGGTACACATAGCGGAACCAGAAGCGGATGAAGTTGTCCGAAACATAGTACAGGCTCTTCCGGGAATGCTCTGGATTCTTTTCGGTGATGGGAACGTTCTTGATAACAAAACCAAGGTCGATCAGTGTTTTCAGGTACGGCGTAATAGCTGACGTGTCCTGCTCCATCGTCATACCGATCTTGTTCAGCTTGTGGTTGCCGTCCGAAATCGCTTTTAGCACGGAGAAATAGTTGATAGGCGTCTGCACTTCCTCGTTGAGCAAGAAATCCGGTTCTTCATACAAAAAGCCATTTTTCGACAGTACCACACGCCGAATCTGCTCCACCAGCGGCTCGTCCGTCTGGAAAAACTCCATATATTTCGGTACGCCGCCCGTGATGGCATACTGCTCCACAGCTTGCTCAAACGACAGGTTCTGCGCCGCATACACGTCCGTGAATTGCAAAGGCATCAGCCGAATCTGCGCCGTTCTGCGGCCATAGAGCGGGCTGTCGTAGGCAAGTGCGTGTTTTTTCATCATGCTGATGAGGGAACCGCAGAGAATCAGCATCACGTTATGGTCTTTCAGCACTTCATCCCATGCGTTTTGCAAGATGGACGGGAAATCCGGGTTCGTCTTGACCAGATACGGAAATTCATCAATGACAAGCACCTTTTTCTCGTCCGGGTGGTCGTCTGCTACCACTTGGAATAAATCCAGCCAGTCGGTGAATGTGACTTTGCTGAGCATGGGATTCTTCGTGGTACGGGAAAGCACCCCGGCAAACCGCTTCATGCTCTGGGCTTCGCTTTCTGTTGTTGCCAGAAAATAAAAGGCTCGTTTATCCTTGATAAACTCTTTAATCAACGTCGTTTTTCCAACGCGCCGTCTGCCATAGATCACCACAAAACCGCTGCCACGCTCTAATTCTGCATTCAGCGTCGCCAGTTCGGATGTTCTGCCGATGAAGTCCATACCGTTCACCTCTTGCTTAATATAATTTGAATTATGATAATATCGATTATATTATAGCTGTTCTGCACAAAACCGTCAATAGGACGAAACATCAAATTTTCAACATCAAATTCATACAATGTAGAAAACTCCGGGCTTTTTCAGTTCAACTTATGCGGCTGAGAGAAGTCTGTGGACGTTTTTGATTGCAATAGGGCTACCAATTGCTATTCCAACTGCACTAAAAGATACTACGGCAAAATAGAGTACGTTTTGCCAACGCTCCTGATTTCTGCGGTCGTAATTTCTGTCCATAGCATCCAGCTGTTCTTGGGTGTTCATGTCATCGGCCGACACAATTAATTTTTGTTTTGTTATATATTTCTCTTCTGATGTGGCTTCGGCATCGATTACTGCATCAGAAATTTTTTGACAGACTTCATCGATGACTATGTTCTGAAGAGATTTCGTTTCGCCGAGTGGCTGCATAGTATTTTGTTTGTTCATAGACAACCTCCTAAATATATGTTTGTCTGGGATTGACAGTTCCTTGGTGTAGCTATATCATACTACTAGATGACGGATGAATCAATCTTTAAAATCGTCTGTTTCAATCGTTTGTAAACATAAAAAAGATAAATATGTCTTTAACGAGGTGATATAATGGCATTCAAATCTATAAATCATGATGATGAAAAGATTTTCTATAACAGACTGTGGAAATTGATGGAGGAGCGAAATCTTTCAACGGCAAGAGAATTAGCGCAGGCTTTATATGCCGAGGAGATAGTCCCTGTAGACAGTGCATCTGAAGACGAGATATCTATAATAGGAAGTATGACGCGCAGAATACAGGAACACTTAAATTTAGAAGGTACAGATAAATTGCAGGGTAGATATGTCAAAGCGTATTGTGATTTTTTTGGATGTTCAGCAGATTACCTGTTTGGCTTATCTTCAATTAAAAGTGAAAATCCAGATGTTATTAGATTCTGTGAAGCAACAGGGTTATCTGAAAAATCGGTCAGAAGGCTAATAGAAGATTTACCGGAAGATATAAAAAGAGATTTAGTTGGGTTTTGGTCTAATGTTTTAGAAAGCAATTTGTTTTATGAAGTACCTTTAGAATTCCATCAAATGTGCTATGAATTGGGACAGTACAGAATTGCACAGGACCAAATAAAGGCAATCAATATGGCGGCTAAAAAAATGGACAATTCGGATACATTTGTCGATACTTGGAGAGCGATGATGGAGAGTAATTATCTAAAGGAAGCTCAGCCGCATGAAGGGGCCTACCATATGCATCTGAATGAGCTTTTAGTGAATGTGACAACGTGTTTGGAAAATTGGGTGGATGAATATGTTCCTACCCATAAAAAAGAGATTCAACAATATTTCTATGGCGACTTAAATAAGAGACTTCAGGAGAGTTATGATGAATTTTTGAAAACAACACAATCCGAATAATATCACAGAAAAACCGCCTCACTACCGGAGTAAATCCGATGGTGGGGCGGTTCTTTTATACCTTGATTTCTTGACCGTTCTTGAAGGTGAAGCGGATATCGTCAGTGCTGTAAGCAGGTCAACGCCAACGCAATCACAGCGTAATAGAATATTTTTTGAGACGGTAAAGGGGATTTTATCTGCTTCGCCGTTTTTTTCACATCTGGACTCCAACATGCCTTTGTGCTATTCAGCGATTCCATTGCGCAGTCTGCGCCGGGACGGTGCAGGTTTGAAGGGTTTGGGATTTCCCAACAAGTATTTTGCAACGCAAAATGGTCTTTGTATATACGAAGACACTGCTTGCGGGTCTGCTGGTCATATACCCTTCAGCTCTCACCACCACAAAACGTTTCATGTTTTTGACTCCATTCAAACTGTGCATTTTTGTCTAACAGTTTTTTGCGTTGCTGCCAATCTGGCATAAGCGTCGACAGTATCGCATAAAAATCCTTCGAGTGGTTTGGGTATAGAAAATGACAAAACTCGTGCAATACTACATATTCAATGCAACTGACGGGCATTTCGAGCAAGTGCCGGTTCAATGTAATGATAGCTTTCTGTGGAAGACAAGATCCCCAGCGAGTGTCCATCGATCGAATATGGATTCGTGGAAATGGCACATCATATTTTCGAAATATCGGATAAAGCTGATCCACCGTCTGCTGAAATATTTCGCGACACATCTTATTCAGATAACGGTCAACAAGACGCTTTTTTTGTTTCTGATCTTCTGTGTCTTTTACGGTAAGATAGAGATAAACACCATCGGAACGTATATCGTCTTTGTTCCCTTGCTCTACCCGCAGACGCAGACTGCGCCCCAAAACGGAAAAGCTTTCCCCGCTGATGTAATGTCGAGGCTGCGGTGCATACTGTTGGAATTCTCGAAAATGCTGCTGTGCCTCTGCAATGTAACGGCTGCGTCGTTTCACAAATTGCATAACAACGCTTTCCGGAACATCTTTCGGAGCAGAAATATAAACAGAGGCATCTGTCCGAATCCGAAGATTGATATTGCGTACATTTTTTCGTTCCAGCTGATAGCAGATACACCCATGCTCCGTCTCAACTTCACAAAACTGTATCATGCAAACCTCCGCAACGCAACTGTTTTAACATTCTCAATAATCATGTCGATCACATCAAAAGAAAGTACCAGGCCCATTTCTTTTTGGTAGCGGTAAAACAGATCATCAATATCCTGTGAGATTCGATCATGAATCGTCAGGTTATGGGTCCAGTCCACCTGGCTATGCTTTTCGATGATTGTCGTAATATCCAGTGCCATCTCGGCGGCAAAATCAGGCTCCACTGACAATTTTTCATTGGAGAAAATCGCGGTCAGTACACCATAGAACGCCTGTGCATGGACATTGGCTCGGATACGATTCGGGTATGCGATAGCGCTTTTTCCCGTGCGGTAATCCTCCAGAATATCCCGCATCTTGGCCAGATATTCCGCCTCCGTTATCGTCCGGGCTTTATACAGCTCCAGCGCTTCCTTAATGCGCTTGGAAAAATTTTCATAGTATGCTGGGTTCTCCTGATACTTCGTATTGATACTCTTGGCAAGCCGTGTGCGAATCGCATCAGCTTTGGCACGCAGTGAGCCTAACTCGTTTAATTCCTTTTCAAACGCATCTCTGTCCAGAATGTCTACCGGCTCGGTGATTCGCTTCAGACCCTCTACTGAAAGGTGTACGTCCAGCAGGTTTTGCATCAGTGGTTCGTATTCCCGATTGTCAATTGAATCCCCATAACGGGGTTTCACGCTGCGCCGTACCGCAGAGAAAAAGCCAAATGCTTTGATATATTTTTCCCGCTCTTCCACTGCCAGCGCCTCATAGGCTCTTTCAGAATTCAGAACAAGATTCAAGGAGCGACCAAAGTTACACAGCCGTTTGTAAAACTCTTCCCGCTTCGAACTATCCGCTAAGAAAACCTCTACCGCCTCTGCATCGGTTCCGACAAGTGTCAGACCGGGAACAGCCGAAAGCAACTCCATCAGTGCAGAATAATCGCTGCGTACCGTTCCAATCGCAGAGAGCACGTCCACCACAACGCCTTTCAGATCATGCCCATCAAAGTTTTCCAGCCCGGCACCACTGTAAAGCTCCATTGCCTCATCCAATTTTTTGATCAGGCCCCGGTAATCCACGATCATTCCATAGCTTTTTCCCTCGCACAGGCGGTTTGTGCGGGCAATGGCCTGAAGCAAACCGTGCTCCTTAAGTTCTTTGTCCAAGTAAAGCACTTGGCAGAGCGGCTCATCAAAGCCGGTAAGCCATTTGCTGCACACGATCACAAGATCCAGTTCTCCGGCATGATACTGTGCCTTGATTGCTTCTTCATAATCATCGGCACTGCCATAGCGTTGCATCATCCGATTCCAGTAGGCAACTACCTTGTCGTCTGCTCCTTCATCTGCATCATCCATGCTTTCGCGCAGATCCGGGGCCGAGATCACAACAGCGCAGTTCAGATCGCCAAATTGATCAAAGCATTCCAGATACCGAACGGCATCCCGCTTGTAATTGGTGGCGACCATTCCCTTGAAGCCTGTATTTTTATAGGTTCGGCAAAAGTCCTCGTTGATGTCCAAAGCGATCCGTTTGATGCGTGCATCCGTAGAGGTCAGCCGTCGGATGCTGCTCCATTTCCGGGCGAGATCATCCCGCTGTGATTCCGTCAGGCGTTTTGTTGTTTGCTGAAACCATAGGTCGATGTTCTTTTCGTCAACTTTCTGTTCCACAAAGCGGCCTTCATAGATCAGTGGAACAATTGCACCATCGGCTACACCGTCCTGAATCGTATACTTATGAATCAGTCCGCCAAACTTTTTCAAGGTGTTCTTCTCGCTCTTCATCAAGGGCGTTCCTGTAAAACCGATATAGCAGGCGTTTGGAAAAACCGTCCGCATTTTATGTGACATTTTGCCGTAATTGGAGCGGTGGCTTTCGTCCACAAGAACAAAGATGTCCCGAGATTTGTTGCAACCGTCCAGCCGCTCGGCAGTGCTGAATTTGTTGATGATGCTGGTGACGATGTCCACCCGCTCATCCGTAACCAATCCCAGCAGATGCCGCCCGTTGGTAGCACGCGTAGGGCGAAGCCGCGTGTGCGCGAATGTCGCCGTGATTTGCTTATCCAGCTCTTTTCGGTCGGTGACGATCACTACACGTGGATGGTCTGCCTGCAGCTCCAGCAGCAAATATTTCGCCACCATCACCATGGTCAGACTTTTTCCGCTGCCCTGTGTATGCCAGATCACACCGCCGCACCGGTTCCCTTTTTCATCATGCTGTTTGACTGTGTGCAGAATTTCCTTCACCGCAAAATATTGCTGATATCGGCAGATCTTTTTCACATTGTAGTCAAACAGCACGAAATACTTTGTCAGTTCCAACAAACGGACCGGTGTAAACAGGGAAACAATATCTTTATCCTGCACCGTTGGTGTCCGATTCGGGATCAGCTGAGCCATTTTCCGGTTCAGGAAATCTGCATCCTGCTCTTTCCAGATGCTCCAAAACTTTTTCGGTGTTCCCGTTGTTGCATAGCGTACCTCGTTTTTATTGGTCGCCATTACGATCTGCGCAAACGCATAAAGCTGGGGGATATAGTGAGGCTGCTGGTTACGGCAGGTTTGCTCAATGGCCTGTTCCACCGGGATATCCGGAGCCTTGCACTCAATCACCGCAAACGGAATTCCATTGACAAACAGCACGATGTCCGGGCGGGCATCATGCTGTCCATCGGCGCTTTCCACCGCAAATTCTTCCGTGACATGGTAAAGGTTCTGCGTCGGGTCCTCCCAGTCAATGTACTTCAAGTTGAAGTTCAGCAGCCTTCCTTCGCCTACGGTTTCCGGATAGCTTTTGCCCAGCATAAGCGCATCATAGATTTTCTCGCTGGTGCGCACAAGGCCGTCCGTCAGCGGTATTTCCAGATCATCCATGGCGTGCTCAATGTTGACTGCAGAAAATTCATTTTCCACACCGCCGTAGGTATAGCGGTTCAGTTTCCGCAGCTGACCGCGCAGCACATCCCGCAACAGCACCCGGTAGCCACTTCCGCGCTGCTGATGGCATGCTTCCGGGGAGAGATATGTATACCCCATGGCCTGCAGCAGTTCCAGCGCAGGCTTTTTGCTGATGTTGGCTTCGGAGTAAATGGATTTATCGAGGTTCATGGTGACCTCCTTATTTTTCAGACGACTCTTTTTGAGAAAAATTCATTCTCAATGATTCTTCATACGAGAACGTTTTAAATGTTTTCGTATTTTCGTCCCATATACAGTATGTTTTTTTACATTCATTCAGTTGCTTCACAGTTTCCATGGCTTTATCAATGCAATATTCAAATTTCTCTTGATCCATGTCCACTGGAAGATCTATGTGATTTTGTTCAATAATAATGTGAACGGAAGGAGTTGTCTCTTTCATTTCACCATTGGAAACATGATAAAATGGGCGATTCTTTAAATTTGCTTTTAATTTTATCTGAATGGATAACAACAGTACTTTCAACCAGTCATAAAGTGCATTTGTTGCCAACCCGCAAACGATGCTTTGCATAACTTCGTGCGAAAGAATCACTGCAATCTGCGGAAACCAAATTTCTGGGCCATTGATGAATTGAGGCTTATGTTCGTGCGCAAAAAGTGAAAATCCGTATTTCGCAGAAATATTTTGAAATTCGTCTATATCCTCCGATGTAAACGAATTTTTTAGATAATCCAGAGCCAAATCATCTGTAATAGTCCCTTTCATATTTTCACTCTCACTTTCCCCGTCAGCAACAACTGCATCAGCGCCTTTTTCTTCTGCTTTTCGGCCTCAATAGATTTTTGTAGTAGGTCAATTTCATGGTCAGCGGTGCTTAGTACTTTCGCTACTTCTCGTTGTTCCTCAATAGGAGGGACTGGAATTTTAATCTGTCCAAAATCATCATAGCTGATTTGTTTTCCATCACGAATACCATAAACAGCGACATTTAACCGTTTAATGTAATTTGAACTCTTGAAAAATTGCTTATAATAGCCAGCATCAATTTTAACAATTGCGCGCAATACTGTGTATGCTGGACTCACGATTCCTGCATAATTGGAATATTCAATTCCACCTTGAAACGAACGAAGACTAATAACAAAATCTCCCTCACAAACTTTTTTATAAGTTGATAGCGAGTTTTCATTATATTTTATATCGATATCAACTTGACTGCGCGGGACAATACCCTTGTCCTGCGTTGAGGAAAGAACTTCTAGTTTACCACCATGGCTTTTATCTACAATACTCTTAAAAATTTCATTTGCCTTTACATAATTCCACTTTCTATCAAATCCTGGAAGCCGCTTTTTCCCTGTCAACAACTGTTGCATCAGATATTTTTTCTGCTGCTGTTTTTGAGCAAGGAGCTTTTCTTTCAGCTCAATCACTTTGTCCTGTGTGGAAAGGATGGCAGCAATCTTTTGCTGCTCAGAAAGGGGAGGCAATGTAATTTTACTTTTCAGAAAACGTTCCTGCCCTAAGGTTCGGTTCCGTCCAGCCCCACCTGGAGATGCCGCTTCCAGAATATCTGTTCCTCTCTTAGTTAGAAAATAATAAATCAAGTAATCAATATCTACCAAATCATTCTTCGGGCGATACATTGGAAAGCGGTGGGAACCAATCATACCAATTTCATTTTCAGTCGTTTTTGTGATTGCCTGTTCCCATGCAAATACCACGTTAAGAATAAAGCAATTGGGCTGAATCCAGAAAACCTGCTTGTTTCCAAGAGCTTTTCCCAAAACTGGTTCTTTATAAAATAAGCCCTTTCCGTGAGAGCGAATACCAATTTGGACATATTCTTTGTTTGATTCAACATTAACAGGGACTTCAACGCGTTCGAGAATATCACGGAATAAATAAACATTCCAATTTTTTGGTTCCATAATCACGATTATTTTCCTCGGATATAAGATAAGTCCATTCCATATTTCTGAAGCTTCTTCTCCATATTGCAAAGTTCATTTTCTGCTCTTTTCCAATACGGAAGACAAATTTTTTCATAAAACCCATCTAGCTTTTCTACGCAAATCGAATGGTATAAGGCTTCACCTGCTTTTGTAAAGATTGCTCCGCCAACAGCAATTCGCTTTGTTTCAGATAAAGGGTAGATTTCATCAAAATATTGAACTGTAGTTTCACCTGTTTCACTTGCTAAAAAATATGAATCGGAATTTGTATTAATAAGTCCAAGTGATGTTAAGTCGATTAACGTATCAAGTGCAAGGCCCCACTGCGCATATTTATCAATATTGACAGTGTCAATGATTGGCGATGCTGATTTGCCCATCCGAATAGCCATTCTGCAAATTAAAGAAAAGTTTTCTGCATCCTCTTTGTCCATCCGCGGAAGAATTTCCAACAAGGCTCTTGGTACACATCCTGGCTCATTGCACTCATTCGCTAAAATCTTGCCCCAAATAAGTTGAAACTCTTCGGAAGACACAAGCCGAGCTTTATCCATGAACTGTGCCAACCAGTCAGCATCAATATTTTCTGGCTTTGCATCACTTTTCACAGATTGTATGGCAATGGATACAATGTTTTCTTGGTTGCAGTACTCGCGAATAATCTTTTTGGCATTACTGATTCGAGCTGCTTTAATTAGTGGATCAATGTTACTGTTTTGGATTTCAGCAATATAGGTATTTATTGCTACGCGATTTGGCGTATCATGGTTTGCACACCAACCCACAGCGTGCGACAATTTATCCAACAATGCTGTAATAACTCCGCCTAATGCAGTGGCAGCTTCACCGGTTCCTAAAAGATCTGTTAATGTTCCCATTTTTCCTTCCTCCTGCGATTTACTTCTTGCAGTCGATAGGCTTTCATCGTCCATGCTCTTGCTTTCCTTTCATAAGAAAGTATATCATACGCCGATGTACAATTTAAACTACAATATTTCGGAATTTTTGCATCATAAACTGTGCATTGCCTCGTATAAAGCTTTACAACCCCAGCTCATCCAGATACTTTTTCATCTGCTCCTGTACCTGTGCCAGCTCAGCTTCGATATCCGCAATATTTTTCTTCACCGCCTGAATATCCACCGGAGCTTCCTCTTCAAATGTATCCACATAGCGGGGAATGTTCAGATTGTAGTCGTTCTCCCGGATTTCATCCAGCGTCGCACGATAGCTGTATTTTGGCACGGTTTCACGCTTTTCATAGGCATCCACAATTTTCTGGATGTCCGTGTCCCGCAGAAGGTTCTGATTCTTGCCTTTCTCGAAGTTACCCTCTGCAGAAGCGTCGATGAACAGAACATTATCGACACCTCGGCTAATGCGATCCTTGCGGAACACCAGAATACAGGCCGGAATGCCCGTGCCGTAAAACAGGTTGGCAGGCAGACCGATCACGGCATCCAGAAGGTTGTGTTCAACAATCTGGCGGCGAATTTTACCCTCGCTCGCACCGCGGAACAGTACACCGTGGGGCAGCACGACAGCCATTCGGCCATGACTGCGGTCAAGGCTGTTGAGCATGTGCAGAACAAAAGCATAATCACCCTTGGAGGATGGTGGAACGCCCCAATCAAAGCGCCCCCATGGGTCCAGAGAAGCGTTCATTTTTTCCGGCTTTTTTCCCTTGGCATCCAGAACCGCATTGGAAAGGAAGCCGCTGTCCCATTTGTCCAAACTGAATGGCGGGTTTGCTACAACGCACTGGAACAACATCAGATTATCGTTTTCGATGTTCTGCGGATTGCTCAGGGTATCGCCCTGCCAGATGCGGGCATCGTCTACCTCGTGCAGGAACATATTCATCTTGCACAGAGCCCATGTCTGTGCGTTTAATTCCTGACCGTAAACTGCCACTTTTCCGTCCGGCACGCGCTTGCATGCCTTGAGCAGGAGACCACCGCTGCCGCAGGTCGGGTCATAGATACGGTCATTTTCCTGCGGATCTACCAATGCCGCTGCCAGTTCGGAGACCTTGCTCGGCGTAAAGAACTCTCCGCCCTTCTTGCCGGCGTCCGAAGCAAAGTTGCCGATCATATATTCGTAGGCATCACCGATAATATCAGAACCGTCCAGCGCAGAAGAACGCAGGTCAAGTCCGTGGAAGTCTTCCAGCAGGTTGCAGAGGGTCGCATTTTTTGCCTTGATGTCTGTACCAAAGTCCACATTGGAGTTGAAATCGATGGAGCGAAACACGTTCCGAAGCTTGCTGCTGTTATGATCTTCAATAGAAGCCAGTGCCGTGTTGATCTTCAGCCCGATTTCGGAATCATGGCGATTTTTATAAAGGTACCCAAACGTAGATGTAGCGTCCAGCTTGAAACGTTCCCGGCTCATGGCACGCTCTACACGGCGTTCATCACCGTCGTATTGCTCCCGGTATTGCTCTCGCTTTTCCTCCGAAACGTCGCTCAGATATTTTACAAACAGCATGGAAAGAATGTAGTCCTTATAACGGGAACTGTCAATTTTACCGCGAAAGCTGTCGCAGGCGTTCCAAAGAACGCGTTCGATTTCTGATTTTGTCGTCATAGTCGTTATCCTTTCCTCTGTGCGTAATTCATTTGTTCCAGCATCGCCTCATAGCAGCTTCGCTTTTCAACTTCCAACTTACGCAGAAGGCGTAGTTCCTGCTGTGCCAGCAAGCGAAGCGCTTCCATCTGGCGCTGTATTTCCGGCGAGGGCAGCTGAAGCTCCAAGCGGCAAAAATATCTTGCGTTTACGGAGCTGATCATACTTTTGGTGGTATTTTGATAGATCTGCCTTTTTGCCTTCGGCGTATTCAGATACCAATAAAGATATCCCGGCATAAGCTCTGTTCCCCGAATGCGAATTACCACAAAATTCGATGTGATCACCAAGTTGCGTGTGGTGTCGTCAATCAAAACCGCTGTGTAGGGGGCAGTCAAGCGCACTACAATGTCATTTGGTTGCGTCAGATAGTCCATGGACAATGGTTCTTTCGCAAAGTACGGCTCCAATTCAGCAGGATCAATCTCGCCTTCCGCTTTTACCGCCCGTAGACTAAGCTGGTGGTATCGTATCGCCTGCGGGGAGTCAGCTCTTGCCTGTTTTCGAGAAAGGACAAGTCCGCTACGGATATCTGCAATTTCTCCAAGATTCATTTCACACCTCAGTTGTCACGTGCAATAAAGAACAAAAGCTTTTGAAAAAGAAAGCCAGAGCGGATTTCACTCTGTCATTGGGCTAAGTATACTCTGCTTTGATTATCAATGTCAAGTGCTTTTTACAAATTCATTTGTCATAATTTAAAATAACATCATTTTGGACTTATCAAATTTCACCGTTTCCCTGATCTGACCCACATGACACTATAGCATCGTAGAATCAGGTCGGATTTTTATTTTTGCTTCATTGTATACAATACATGGACTAAGAGGGTGGGTAACATGGACTACGAGTCCATAAACTTTTTCCGCAGAAACCGGTACACTGTTGTCAAAGGAGGCGAACAATATGCTGAAACTAAGCAGTCTCAAAATAGACCCCGAGTTTTCCGCTCAAATTTTGCCGCTGAGTTTTGAGGAGCTCCAGCAGCTTGAGCAGAACATCATTGCCGAGGGTCGTCTTCTGAATCCCATCATCACATGGAATGGCTACATTCTGGATGGGCACACCCGCTACCGCATCCTGAAAAAGCACGGCTTTATCAAGTTTGAAGTGGAAGAAATCCAGCTTGCGAACAAGTACGAAGCGCTTGCATGGATCTGCAAAAATCAGCTTGGCCGCAGAAATCTCAGCCCGGAACGAAAGAAGTTTCTTCTGGGCAAAGAGTATGAATCAACCAAGCTGGCAGTGGGCGGGCAGCCCGGAAATTGCAATAAAGTAAATCGATGTGATCAAAATGATCACATCGATTCAGAAAAACGCACTTGCGAACGAATCGCCGTAGAACATGGTGTTGGGTCTGCGACGGTACGACGTGCCGAAAAGTACATGAACGGCGTGGAGGCTGCCGATGAAGCAGCACCCGGTGCTCGGGAGGAAATTCTAAACGGCCAGATCAAGGCCACCGACCGCGAGATCTGCGCCATCGCCAAGGCTCCGAAGGAACAGCGGCCAGAGATTGTGGCAGAACTTCGCAAACCGAAAAGTAAACGGGATAAGCAGCTTGCTTCCTCTACAAAAAGCCCTTCCGTGAATGTCGAATCTTTTGATGATGACGGAAGTCGATTTCTGATCGGCATTTCAAAAAAAGTACAAGGGCACAAAAGGGCACTGACCGATAGTGATCAAAAAGCCCTGAAAAAATCTGTTGAAGCATCTGCGGATCATTCCATCCACATCGCTGCGATTGAAGGTGCTTATGACGCCTTTATCGAGAATTGGGAACTCACGTTTCGAGAGTACCAAGATCTTCTGACAGGGCCGGAAAACTGGAAGCAAATTGAAAAGTATTCTGACAATCTGCAGCGCTATCTGGAATTTATCCGCTCGAAGCACTTGAAAATGCTGGAATCGCAGAGACAGGGAGGGTGATTGGCTTGTTTGATGATTTGACCGTTTGTACTCCGCTACCCCGGTATCTGCCATTTCCAAAGTTTTTGCTGGACGCTCAATTAAGCCCTAGCAGATACCGCAGCCAAAAACCGCTGATCGTCACCACCAACCTGCCGCTGAACGAGATACGGCATCCACAGGATACTGCTCACGCCCGCATTTATGACCGCCTTCTGGAAATGTGCGTTCCAATTTCCTGCATCGGGGCAAGTCTTCGCAAAGAGAACGCACAGAAAAAGTTGGAATCCATGAAATCGTTGATCGGCTGATTCACTAAACGAATATGCACCTGACAAAAGGAGGGCAGCAATGACCGAAACTGTGAAATCTTTGGATTATACGAAAAATATCTTGCAGACCATTCCGAATAACGATACAATGGAAGTGGTCACTCAAACCAATGCCGTCAAGTCTCCGACTGACAGCCTGAAAGCCACAACACTGGTGTACACGGTGGAAGAGATCGCGCAGATGCTGTCCATCAGCCTGCGTTCTGCCTACAACCTGTGCAACAGCACTACCGAATTTCGTGTTCTTCGGGTCGGCGGAAGCATCCGCATCCCGAAAGACCGCTTCGATGCGTGGCTCCGGGCAGCTTGAAAAAGGAGATAACGTATGGCATATATTACGAAACGCGGCAGCTCCTATGGTGTCCGCTATACTTACCAAGACGAGCAGGGTAAAAACTGCAACAAATGGGAAAGTTTTTCCACGAAAGAGGAGGCAACGAACCGAAAGAAACAGATCGAGCATGAACTGGCGGCCGGAACCTTTCTGATTCCGTCCACCATCACCGTCAAAGAGTTTTTGATGGAGTGGCTCCCCAAGCAGTGCAGCAAACACAAATGGGCACCCTGCACCTATCAATCCAATCTGGGAACGGTCCAGAACCTCATTATTCCGTACATCGGCGATATGCAGATGCAAAAGCTCAAGCCTTACCATCTGGAAGACCTGTATTCTACCCTCAGCAAAACGCCTTGCGGCCAATATCTTGAGGGCAAAAAGCAGGTGCTTTCGGAAAAACAGTAGCAGCGGCTTCTCTCTGGAACAACCATCCATGAGGTGCATCGCCTGCTGCGGACAGCGTTCCAATATGCGGTGGAGTGGGGCATCCTCATCAAAAGCCCCGTTCCGGTGGACAGCCCTAAAAAGTCGATTCAGGAGCGTGCCATCTGGGATGCGGACGAGATGTGGGCCGCACTTGCCAGCATGGAGGATCCGATTCTGCATCTGGCTGTCCATCTTACGCTGGTGGGCGCGCTGCGAGAGGGCAAAGTCGCTGGTCTGACCCCGGAAGATCTTGATTTTGAGGGAGTGGACGGCACCGGCACATTCCGCATCAACAAGTGTATGCAGCGTGTCCAAAAGATATCGCTGGCAAAAACGAGCAAGGACTGCATCTTGCAAGAATTTGAAGATAAGCGTGAAGGCAGTACCACAACGCTAGTGCTCAAAAAGACCAAAACAGCATCTTCCAACCGAACCATTTTCATGACAGCCGTGTTGAAAGAGGAATTGAAGCATTGATTGAAGCGTTTGGAAATGGACGAAGCCATTGAGCCGGAACGCTACCGCAACAGCGGGATGCTGCTGCGCCTGCCCAACGGTTTGGCGGTAGAGCCGATCCTCATCCGCAAGAAGTTCATCAAGTGGCAGGACGAACACCCGGAGTTCACCCGCATCGTGTTCCATGGCCTGCGGCATTCCAGTGCCACCTACCAGCTGATGATCTCCGGCGGCGATGTGAAAGCGGTACAGGGCACAACGGGCCATGCCAGCGCTAATTTGCTGGTCAACACTTATGCACACATCCAGCAGGATTCCCGTAAAAAGCTGGGTAAAAAGTTCGAGGAAGGCTTCTACAAGCCGGGAGCAACACTTGTGCAGGCTGCCCCGGTTGAAGCAGAACCGACCATCTCCGTATCGGCACTGTTGGAGCTTCTGAAGGACGCAGACCCCTCTGTAAAAGCGCAGCTTCGCCTTGCTCTGCTGACCTGAATTGCAAAAAATAGCACGAATTGCAGAGTAATTCACAGACTTACTCCATCTGACACGAAAAATGCGGACCGTGCAAAAACCGTGCAGAGACCGTGCAAATGGCGTATAAAAAGAAAATCCCACGAGGAATCTTACGATTCTTCGTGGGATTTTGGTGCGCTCGAGGGAACTCGAATCCCTGGCCCTCTGATTAAAAGTCAGATGCTCTACCGGCTGAGCTACGAGCGCATATTCTGCGGCAAAACAATACCGCCGAATAATATTACCACAATTGGCTGCAAAAAGCAAGAGCGACACCTAAAAAAGCGGAAATTTCAGTTTTATACAATAAAATTACTCAAAAAACCTTTGCGCCCGGCGCTGCAGCAGCTCCACCAGCAGGCCGGTATAGATGCTGACCATCGAGGGCGTCTCGCCCAGATCCATGGCCTTGCGCTGGGGCAGATCAACTAAGCGTCCCTTGTACAGGCACTTCAGCTGGGGCAGCAGGGTGTAGTCGTTGGGGTGCATCAGGGTGCTGTCCTTGGGCAGCGCCAAAGCGCCGCTTTGCTCCAGCACCTCGCTGACAAACTGGGAGCAGAAATAATGCCGGCGGCGCTGCCAGCGGATATGCAGCCCGCACAAAATCAGCCCCAGCGTGTTGAAGCTGTACTCCTCGCTGTGGCGCATGAACTCCTCGGCGCGGCACAGTGCGTGGGAATAGGCCTCGTCGGACACCTCCAGCGCGTACAGCGCACAGGGGGCGTTGTCCCGCAGACGGAAAACGCCCCTGTTCAGATATTCTTTGCTGGGGCCTGCGGGGAACATGGTGTAGCCGTTTTTGCGGGTGGAGCTGTACAGGCAACTCAGCTCTGCATCAAACGCCATGGAGGCGTGAGTATAGCTGGCACCGGTGGCGGCATAGACCAGTTTGGACAGCAGCGTGCCGGAGCGGGTGAGCAGAATGTAGATGGTTTTCATGGCAGTTCCTTTATATGTGGGCCGCCGCGGCGGGCGGAAAAGTGCTTCTGTTTAAAATAAGTATAGCACAACGAAAGTCCTTTCGCCAGAAAAACGTTTGAGCCAACGCAAAAATTACACAATAAGACAAAGGCAGCAGCAAATCGGGGATAAAAATGCGCAAAGCGTCCTGTTTTTAATGTATCCCTGCTTGTCAAAGTTTTATCAAAATGTCGGTTTTCTCCCGTCCCGCCTTATTTTTCACAGTCTGCGTCCCTGCAGGGCTTCGGGAATTTACTTAATGTGGGAAAGCTTGTTTATGAAATTTGTTTCTTTTTTGCAAACAGAACCTTCCATTTATTGCTTTTGAAAAGCTTTTGTGTATAATGATAGACAGGAGAATTTGCATTGCATCGTTCTGTGCTGTCTCCCCCTTATGCGGTGTCCGTACCATAAATGGCGCTGCATCTCCTACACAGAGTTATGTAAGGATCAAACGAAAGTAGAGGTACGCAAATATGGCAAAGTTGGATCTTACCAAGTATGGCATCACCGGCACGACTGAAGTCGTGCACAACCCCTCCTACGAGCAGCTGTTCGCCGAGGAGACCAATCCCGAGCTGGAAGGTTACGAGAAGGGTCAGGTCAGCGAGCTGGGTGCTGTGAACGTGATGACCGGCATCTACACCGGCCGTTCTCCCAAGGACAAGTTCATCGTGATGGACGAGAACTCCAAGGACACCGTGTGGTGGACCAGCGATGAGTACAAGAACGACAACCACCCCGCTTCTCAGGAGGCTTGGAAGGCTGTCAAGGAGATCGCTCAGAAGGAGCTGTCCAACAAGCGCCTGTACGTCGTGGATGCTTTCTGCGGCGCCAACAAGGATACCCGCATGGCAGTGCGTTTCATCGTGGAAGTGGCCTGGCAGGCACACTTCGTTACCAATATGTTCATCCGTCCCACCGCTGAGGAGCTGGAGAACTTCGAGCCTGATTTCGTTGTTTACAACGCTTCCAAGGCTAAGGTCGAGAACTACAAGGAGCTGGGCCTGAACTCCGAGACTGCTGTGCTGTTCAACATCACCAGCAAGGAGCAGGTCATCGTCAACACCTGGTACGGCGGCGAGATGAAGAAGGGTATGTTCTCCATGATGAACTACTTCCTGCCGCTGAAGGGCATTGCTTCCATGCACTGCTCTGCCAACACCGACAAGAACGGCGAGAACACCGCCATCTTCTTCGGTCTGTCTGGCACCGGCAAGACCACCCTGTCCACCGATCCCAAGCGTCTGCTGATCGGCGATGACGAGCACGGCTGGGACGACAACGGCGTGTTCAACTTCGAGGGCGGCTGCTACGCTAAGGTCATCAACCTGGATAAGGAGTCCGAGCCCGATATCTACAACGCCATCAAGCGCAACGCTCTGCTGGAGAACGTCACTCTGGATGCCGAGGGTCACATCGACTTCGCTGACAAGTCTGTCACCGAGAACACCCGTGTGTCCTACCCCATCAACCACATCCAGAACATCGTGCGTCCCGTTTCTTCTGCTCCCGCAGCAAAGAACGTGATCTTCCTGTCTGCTGACGCCTTCGGCGTTCTGCCCCCGGTCTCCATCCTGACCCCGGAGCAGACCCAGTACTACTTCCTGTCCGGCTTTACCGCAAAGCTGGCAGGCACCGAGCGCGGCATCACCGAGCCCACCCCCACCTTCTCCGCTTGCTTCGGTCAGGCCTTCCTGGAGCTGCACCCCACCAAGTACGCTGAGGAGCTGGTCAAGAAGATGAAGGCCAGCGGCGCAAAGGCTTATCTGGTCAACACCGGCTGGAACGGCACCGGCAAGCGCATCTCCATCAAGGATACCCGCGGCATCATCGATGCAATCCTGAGCGGTGCTATCAACGAGGCTCCCACCAAGAAGATCCCCTACTTCGACTTTGAGGTCCCCACCGCTCTGCCCGGTGTCGATCCCGCCATCCTCGATCCCCGCGACACCTACGCAGATGCCGCTCAGTGGGAAGAGAAGGCAAAGGATCTGGCCGGCCGCTTCGTGAAGAACTTCGCCAAGTACGAGGGCAACGAGCACGGCAAGGCTCTGGTCTCCGCAGGCCCCCAGCTGTAAGCTGAATCCCGCATTTTTCTTCTGAACTCCATATAAAATAAGCGCCCGCCCCGTGGTTCTGCTCGAACCATAGGGCGGGCGCTTTGCTGTTTGCCTTTGCGTCCTTTCCCATGAAAAAAGGTACAGCGGAGCGCCCGCAGGCGTTCCGCTGTACCACATTCAAAACGATAATTCAGCCCAGCAGCTCCAGCACACCGGCCTTGGGGCGGGCGCCCACGGCCTGACGCACCAGCTTGCCCTGCTCGAATACCAGCAGGGTGGGGATGCTCATCACCCCGAACTGCGCCGCCAAGTCCGGCTGCTCGTCCACGTTCACCTTGCCCACCTTTACATCGGTGCGCTCTTCGGCTACCTCGTCCACCACGGGGCTCAGCATCCGGCAGGGGCTGCACCAGCTGGCCCAGAAGTCCAGCAGAACGGGCTTTTCGCTGTGGAGCACTTCCTGTGCAAAGTTTTCCTTGGTAATGTTGATGACTGCCATATTTTTTCCCTCCTGAATGGGTGTTGTGTTTTACTGACAGCATCAGTATACCCCATCTGCCGCCCGCTTTTCCGTGACCGGGTCACGCAGGCGCAAAAAACAGCCGCTCCGGGCGCACCCGGAGCGGCTGTTTTTGAAGGAGGTAACGAGGTAAATGAATAAGGAGATCTCCCAACGCTTATCCCAAGGTGCAGGCCCCGGACAGGCGCTCAGGCAAAGAAGGAAATAACGAGTGCTACCAGGAAGCCCACGCCGCCGACCAGCGTTTCCATGATGGTCCAGGTCTTGAGGGTGGTCTTTTCGTCCATACCCACAAGGCTCTTCACCAGCCAGAAGCCGGAGTCGTTGAAGTGGGAGCAGACGGTGGAGCCGCCTGCAATGGCAGCGGTGACACAGGCAAGGTACAGCGGGCTCAGCGCGCTGAGGCCGGGCATGGCGGAGATGATGCCTGCGGCCATGGTCATAGCCACGGTAGCGGAACCCACCGAGATACGCACCAGAGCAGCCACGATGAAGGCCACCAGCACCAGCGGCAGGCTGGCGTTTGCCACGGCGTTGCCGATGACATCGCCCAGACCGGAGTTCTGCAGCATATAGCGCAGCACGCCGCCGCAGGCAGTGACCAGCAGGATCATACCGGTGGGCTCCAGAGACTTGGTCATGATCTTTTCCAGCTGGGCGTTAGTGTAGCCGTGGCGGGTGCCCAGCAGGTACATAGCAGCGATGGTAGCCAGCAGCAGCGCCATGAAGGGCTCGCCGAGGAAGGCCAGAACGGGCTGGATGCCTGCCAGTGCGGGCACTACCTTTGCCACAGAGTTTGCAATGATGAGCAGCAGCGGGATCATGATGATGCCCACGATGGTGCCGAACTTGGGCAGCTTGCTCTCGTCAATGTCTGCCTGCTGTGCAATGTGCTCGGGGACTTCAACCATGTACTTTTTGCCGCAGATGCTGCCCCAGATGGGACCGGCGGCAATCATGGCAAAGATGCCGCAGAAGATGCCGACGAGGATGACCCAGCCAAGGTCAACGCCCAGCATGGTAGCCACCAGCACGGGACCCGGCGTGGGCGGGATGAAGGCGTGGCCGACCGCCAGACCGGCCAGCAGGGGGATGACGTAGTACAGCACGGAGCGCTTGGTGCGCTTTGCCAGAGAGAAGGCCAGCGGGATGAGGATGATCAGACCAGCGTCAAAGAACACCGGCATGGCCACCACCAGACCCGTGATGCCCAGTGCCCACGCGGCCTTTTCGTCACCAAACTTCCGCACCATGGTCACAGCCAAGGTCTGTGCGCCGCCGGATTCTTCCAGAATGGCGCCGAACATGGAGCCCAGACCCACAAGAAGGGCGATGCCCTTTAAGGTGTTGCCGATGCCCTCGTTCACCGAGCCGATGATGTCGGACAGGGGCATACCGGCCATCAGGCCGATGCCCACCGCACCGATCAGGATGGAGATCATGGCGTGTACCTTGAACTTGATAATGAGAATGAGCAATAGGATCAGGCCTGCCACGGCAGCAAAAACCAGCCGTGCCGCATCGGGCGTTGCAACTGCTGTCATAGAAATTTCCTCCGTTTCGTGATTTTTGGTTGCACTTATCCAAGCCGTCCGGAAAAACGCACCGGACAGTTTACTTTTTGTTGTTTATGTGGAGCGGTTTACTCCATGTATGCACCCTTCATGGGGCTGACGGCGTGCTGAGAGTAGAGTTTCAGCAGACCCTTGGTGTACTTGGGAGCCTTGGGCTTCCAATTGGCGCGGCGCTCGGCAAGGATGGCGTCCATCTCTTCGGGGGTCTTGGGCTCGCCCTTCACGCCCACGATGGCCAGCTTGCGGTTATGCACATCGATCTGGATCAGGTCATCCTGCTCTACCAGTGCGATGGGGCCGCCCACGGCAGCCTCCGGGCTGACATGGCCGATGACCGGGCCGCGGCTGGCGCCGGAGAAGCGTCCGTCGGTGATCAGCGCCACGCTGGAAGCCAGCTTCGGGTCGGCGCAGATGGCCTCGCCGGTGTAGAACATCTCGGGCATACCGCTGCCGCGGGGGCCTTCGTAGCGGATGAAGATGGCGTCACCGGGCTTCACCTCACCGTGCAGCACAGCGGAGATGCACGCCTCCTCGCTGTCGTAGGGCTTGGCGCGCAGGGTAGCTTCAAACATATTCTTGGGGCAGGCGGTGTGCTTGATGACGCAGCCCTCCGGGGCAAGGTTGCCCTTCAGGATGGCGATGCTGCCGTCGGTGCCCTTGGCGTTGTCAAAGCTGTGGATGATGTCCTCGCGGCTGACCGGGCGGGCAAAACCGGCGGTCTTTTCCGCCAGAATGGCATCGCAGTGCTGGTAGAAGCCGTTCTTCTTCAGCTCCTCCAGATTCTCGCCCAGCGTCTTGCCGGTGACGGTCATCACGTCCAGATGCAGCATGGACTTGATCTCCTCCATCACCCGGGGCACGCCGCCTGCGTAGTAGAAGTACTGTGCGGGCCAATCGCCGGAGGGGCGGATGTTCAGCAGGTAGTGTGCGCCGCGATGCATCCGGTCAAAGGTGTCGGCGTCGATCTCAATGCCGAACTCGTGGGCGATGGCGGGCAGGTGCATGGTGGCGTTGGTGGAGCCGGAGATGGCGGCGTGCACCATGATGGCGTTCTCAAAGCTCTTCTTGGTCACGATATCCTTGGCGGTGATGCCCTTCTTGACCAGCTCCATCAGTTGCTTGCCGGCATCGTAGGCGGCTTGCTTCAGCTCCGGGGCGGTGGCGGGCATCAGGGCGGTGCCCGGAAGCATCAGACCCAGTGCCTCGGCCATGATCTGCATGGTGGAAGCAGTGCCCATAAAGGAGCAGGCACCGCAGCTGGGGCAGGCGTTGTGCTTGTAGTAATCCAGCTGGCTGTTGGGGATGACGCCGGTCTTTTCCCATGCGTCGAACTTGCCGATCTGCTCCAGCGTCAGCAGCTCGTTGATGGCGCAGGCGGGGTCGTTGACGACGTACTCCTTGGGCAGGGTGTGGGCTTCCATGACGCCGCCGGTGACCACGATGGCGCTCATGTCCTTCAAACGGCCGATGCTCATCAGCATGGCGGGCACGGACTTGTCGCAGCTGGCGATGAACACACCGCCGTCATAGACGCTGGCGTTGGCCTGTGCTTCCACCAGATTCACGATGGCGTCGCGGTGGGGCAGAGAGTAGTTGATGCCGTCATGCCCCTGTGCGATGCCGTCGCACATATCGGTGGCAAAATAGCGGGCAGCCTTGCCGCCGTTGTCGTTGACCGCCTGCACGGCCTCCTTGACGAACTGATTCAGATGGGCACTGCCGGGATGGCTGTCGCCGAAGGTGCTCTCCACCATGATCTGGGGCTTTGCAAGGTCCTCGACCTTCCAGCCCATACCCATCTTCAGGGGGTCGTTCTCGGGTGCTAAAGTGCGGACTTCCTGTGAACGCAACTCCATATTCATTACCTCCAAATACTGCTTGCTTTCGTCCTTTTTCTGCTGGACCTTTTGTGGTTTTATTGTAAATCCGCAGACGTCTCTTTGCAAGTTGTCACGGGTATGTCCTACTTTTTGTGCAAAAACTCTGGGATACATCATGCACTCTGCCCAAATCCGGGCGAATTTTGCCCAAAATCAGCCGTCAAAGCGGCTTTTGGCAAAAACGCGGGAGAAAAGTCATCTGACGATTTTGGGAAGAACCCCCTCAGTCGCGCAGCGACTGAGGGGCTATAGATGGAGAAGCGAAAAAAGCGTTAAAGCGATAGCGCCGACTGGCGCAGCGCTAGCT